>OHSE01000115.1_pt1 | contig 41560 bp, 36 predicted proteins | sample 1578531 | NCBI WGS metagenome assembly OHSE01 (sample SAMEA3879541, study PRJEB24766) | human gut metagenome | biome: human-associated habitat; feature: feces | place: USA | collected 1985/1987
GGGGTTATAGCTCAGCTGGTCAGAGCGCTACGTTGACATCGTAGAGGTCGTTGGTTCGATCCCAACTAATCCCACCAATGTCTGTCCTGCGGTGTTCGTTACGTCCTGATTATAAACCCTCGTTCCAACTTTAGGGGCGACAGTCGAACCGCGAAAGGCACCCCCGCATTATGCTTTGCATTGCCTTGGGGTACCGAAAGCATTAGCGTCGCACCCGCGCCTGTCTTCTTAGACGGGTATTATAAGAGGGGCGGACGGCACAATGGGATAGATTCTATTGCCGAATGGTGTAACGGTAACACTAACGACTCTGACTCGTTCATCCTTGGTTCGAATCCAAGTTCGGCAGCCACAAAAACCTTTGTTCGGATTTTCCGGCAAAGGTTTTTGTTTTTGTTTTTTTGTTTTCTTTTTATTCCCCCGTCTCTCTGCACACAATAATCTTGAAACAACCGCGGCAATCGGGTATAATAAGCATGATAAAGCAAAAAAACCGCTGCGTACCGCAATGCGTGCGCTGCGGTTTCATCGGAGAATAAATGGCAAACAAACCAAACGGCAACCTGACCGGCATCAAGTCCGCAATGTTGGACAGACTGAAGAGCCTTTATGACTTTAAGCAGGGGCTTGATGAATTTGCATCATTTGAACTTTTAAGCGAGCTTTGCGCCTGCTCCGGCGAAATCAACCGCGAGATTTCCGTCTATATTTCCCGTGACGGCAGCATTGTTGATGTTTCTGTAGGCGACAGCGCAAAGGTCAGCATGTCTTCAATGCGCCTCGTGCGCAATGAAGACAGACTCTGCGGCGTTCGCTGCATCCACACGCACCCAAGCGGGGACGGCAGGCTTTCCGGAGTTGATCTCGGAACGCTGCGCTCAATGAAGCTTGACTGCATGGCGGCTGTCGGAGTTTCGGACGGCAAACCCACTCAGCTTTACGCGGCCTATCTCGGCGATTTCGACGAAGACACAGGCAGCCGCGCCGCGCTTGTGTACGGACCCATGCGGCCCTACAAGCTCCCGCAAAAAGCACTGATTGCGGAAATTTTCAATTCGGATGACCGTTTCCGCAGCACGACAAAAGAAGTTGAAGCCGTTGAGCAGGAACGCGCCGTCCTTGTGGGCATGGATAATGACGAAGGGTACGACACTCTTGAGGAGCTCAATGAGCTTGCAAAAACCGCCGGCGCACTTGTTGTCGGCAAAGTTCGTGTCCGTCGGCGCACAATCGACAATGCAACCTATGTCGGAAGCGGCAAAGCCAACGAGCTCAGCCTTATGGGCAGCGAGCTTGAAGCGGATCTGTTCATTTTTGATGATGAACTTTCCGCAATTCAGCTCCGCACGCTTGAGGAGACCCTCGGAGCGCGCGTTATTGACAGAACAACGCTTATACTCGATATTTTTGCTGCCCGTGCAACAAGCCGTGAGGGCAAATTACAGGTGGAGCTTGCGCAAATGCGCTACCGTCTTCCCCGCCTTATCGGGCAGGGGCAGGTTCTCTCGCGTTTGGGCGGCGGCATCGGAACGCGCGGCCCCGGCGAAAAGAAACTTGAAATCGACAGGCGGAGAATAAGGCGGCGTGTTTTCGAGCTTGAAACCGAACTGTCCGAAATTGAAAAACAGCGCGGACTGCGGCGCGAAAGCCGAAAGGCGAACCGCATTCCGCTTGTTGCGCTTGTCGGGTACACAAATGCCGGCAAATCCACAATGCTCAACGCTCTCACCGATTCAAACGTGCTTGCGGAAGATAAACTCTTTGCAACTCTGGATCCCGTTGTGCGCAAAATCACACTTTCCGGCGGCACGGAAGCTTTGCTTTCCGACACGGTCGGGTTCATCAACAAACTTCCGCACGACCTTGTTGAGGCGTTTAAATCAACATTGGAAGAAGTTTCAAACTCCGATCTGATCCTTCAGGTTGTTGATATTTCCTGTCCTTATCACGAAAAGCAGATGCGCGTTGTTGACGGCGTTCTCGAATCCCTCCATGCAGCGGATATTCCGCGCATAATCGTTTTCAACAAAGCCGATGCCATCCCATCCTGCGATCTTCCGGCCGAAAGCGAAAACAGGCTTAACGTCAGTGCGCTGTGCGGCACGGGCATTGAAAAGCTTCTCAGTGCAGTTGAGCTGAAACTCAATTCCGCCCGCACAGAGGTGGATATTCTTGTTCCGTACAGCAAATACGAAGCTGTCTCAATGATTCGCGATCGCGGAATGCTGCTGAGTGAGGAGCATACCGAAACAGGCACGCACATTCGCGCCCTGCTTGACGCGGAAAGCATCGGTCAGCTGCGCAAAATTCTCGATTTTTAACGACTGCGGGCATTGAATCGGATATGAGTAAAACAAAGATAATAACAATCGAAGGCATTGACGGCAGCGGCAAAACAGTGCAGTTTGAACTGCTCACGAAGGGGCTTCAGGACAGGGGGTTCACGGTTCAAAAACGTGCTTACCCTGTTTATGATGCTTTTTTCGGCGAACAGGTCGGAAGGTTCCTTTCCTGTTCGGAGGGCGTAAGCGCAAGCACCGTTGACCAAAAGAGCATGGCGCTTTGGTTCGCAATGGACAGATTCATGGATTTTCGGAATTATCGCGACGGGGAAGCGGATTTTCTGCTTATCAACCGCTATGTTCTCAGCAACGCAGTCTATCAGAGCATACGCGAACGTGATATCAGCGAACCCGGTTCGGATAATTCCGCTTTTGCCGATTGGGTTTTCCGGCTTGAATACGATGTTCTGGGGCTTCCGCGCCCGACATTAAACCTGTTTTTCGACGTTGACACCGAATGCGCAGGCAAAAACGTTGATAAAAAGGGTTTCCGTGACTATATCGGCAGCGGCCGCGATGTTTACGAGAAGAGTGCGGACATTCAGGCCCGCGCAAGAGCCAAATACCGCGAAATGTCCGAACGTTTTTCCGACACGGTCATCATTCCGTGCACCGAAAACGGTGCGATGCTTCCTCCGGAAACGATTTCAAACGCTGTTTTCGAGCTGCTGCGCGAACGCGGGCTCATCTGACACACCCATGCTTTTTTGATTCCCCATCGGGCAAAACATTGTATAAACACAAAAAGGAGAAAACAACATGAGAAAGATAGGCATTTTGACCGGCGGCGGCGACTGTCCGGGACTTAACGCAGTTATTCGCGGCGTTGTTGAAAAATGCGCCGAAGCAGGAATGGAAGTTTTCGGCTTTCGCGACGGCTGGCGCGGTGCGCTGAACGCAAAGGGGCATTGGCTCACGCTTTCCGAAGTGGAAGGCATACAGACCCTCGGCGGAACCATTATCGGCAGCTCCCGAACAAATGTTCTTGCTCAGCCTGACGGCACTTCAACAATTATCAACGTGCTTGATGCACTCGGGCTTGAAGGTCTTGTCGCCATCGGCGGGGACGACACTCTCGGCGTTGCGAATGCGCTGCGCAAACTCGGCGTGAACGTTATCGGCGTTCCGAAAACCATAGACAATGATTTGAGCTGTACCGATTACACTTTCGGCTTTGAAACCGCCTCCAACATTGCAATGGAGGCCATTGATCGCCTGCAAACGACCGCAAAGGCTCATTCCCGCTGCATCGTTGTCGAATGCATGGGGCGGCACACGGGCTGGATCGCATTGCAGGCAGGACTTGCCGCAAATGCCCATCTTGTACTTATTCCCGAATTCCCGAAATCCTATGATGAGATAATCTCCGTTGTTCGCCGGAGATATCTTCGCGGAGACAGATATACTATCATTGTTGTTGCGGAAGGTTTTGAACTGCTCGGCGGCGATGAAATAGACCTCGGAACCGACGCATTCGGCAACAAGCTGCTTATTCACAAAAACCTTGCAAAGAACCTTTCCGACATGATTGAAGATACGATGCGCAACGATCCGCTTCTCGGCTCCGACGCACAGTATTTTGAATGCCGCCCGGTCGTTTTGGGTCATGTTCAGCGCGGCGGTGCGCCGTGTGCATTTGACCGTGTTCTCGGAACAAGACTCGGCATAAAGGCCGGAGAGCTTGTTGTCAGGCGTGATTACGGAAAAATGGTTGCATTGAACGGCAATTCGATCGTCGGAGCGGATCTTGAAACTGCCGTCACCGTCCGAAAGGAAGTTGACAGGGAATTTTATGAGGCTGCATCGCTTTATTTTAAATAATTCCGAGTATATCGGACTGAAAAGCGGGTGTTCGCGAGCGAACAAAGCCTCGGAATCGGCCCGCAGAGTCAATTCTGAAAATCGGCCCGCGAATACAGTCTGCGGGCACTGCGCCGACCGTCTCAAGCACAGGATAAGCGGCATGGAGTCAGCTTTTCGATATTTTTTCTTGACAAAGTCGGTTTTTGGGCGCATAATATGCACTTAAAAAGTTTGCGGCAGCTCAGGGCGAACAAACGTTTTTCTCCGCCCGAAGAAAAGGCTGCAAAAGGAAAGGAATCGCAAAATGGAAACGGCAAAAGAAAACTTTGAACCCCGCAATTTCATCGAGGAGCTCATTCTTGAGGATATGCAGCGCAGCCCCGTTGTTAAAACGCGCTTCCCGCCCGAGCCGAACGGTTATCTTCATATCGGCCACGCAAAGGCTCTTTGGATAAATTTTACAACAGCCGAACGCTTCGGCGGCAAATGCAATCTTCGCTATGACGATACCAATCCTGCCAAGGAGGATGTCGAATTTGTTGATGCAATCGAACAGGATATCCGTTGGCTGGGCTTCAATTGGGATAAGCTCTGCTACGGCAGCGATTATTTTGACAAATGTTACGAACTTGCGGTAAAGCTAATCAAGGACGGCAAGGCATATGTCTGTGATCTTGACAAGGATGAAATCCGCGAATACCGCGGCACGCTGACCGAACCCGGCGTTAACAGTCCCTACCGCAGCCGCAGCGTTGAGGAGAACCTTGACCTGTTCCGCCGCATGAAAGAAGGCGAGTTCCCGGACGGAAGCCGCACCCTCCGTGCGAAAATCGATATGGCTTCTCCGAACATCAATATGCGCGACCCTGCACTTTACAGGATTCTGCACCGCACCCATCACCACCAGGGCGACAAATGGTGCATCTATCCCATGTATGACTTTGCGCACCCGATTCAGGATGCTATCGAGGGCATTACCCATTCCCTCTGTTCCCTTGAATACGAAGCGCACCGCCCGCTCTACAATTGGGTAATCGAGGCTTGCGGATTCGAGCATAAGCCCCGCCAGATTGAGTTTGCAAGGCTGAACATCACCAACACTATTATGAGCAAACGCTTCCTTCGTGCGCTTGTTGAGGGCGGCTATGTCTCCGGCTGGGATGACCCGCGTATGCCGACGCTTTGCGCAATGCGCCGCCGCGGATACACTCCGGAAGCCATCAAGGACTTTCTGACCCGTGCCGGCGTTGCAAAAGCTGATTCGGTGGTTGATTCCGCAATGCTTGAACACTGCGTCCGCGAGGATCTGAACGCACATTGCGACCGTGCAATGGCCGTTATTGACCCCGTTAAAGTTGTCATTGACAACATGCCCGAGGGCGAATTCATCGATGTTGAAATTGAAAACCTGCCCATTGCCGAAGAAGGCGATGCCAAGTTCGGCGAAAAGCACACCGTCCGTTTCAGTCGGGAAGTCTATATCGAGCGCGATGATTTCATGGTTGAACCTCCGAAAAAGTTTTTCCGTCTCAAGCCCGACGGAGAGGTTCGTCTTAAAGGTGCATACATTGTAAAATGCGTCGGTTTTAAACAGGACGAAAGCGGAAAAGTTACTGAAATCCACTGCACATACGACCCCGAAAGCTTCAGCGGCGAATGCACCCGCAAAGTCAAGGGCACAATTCACTGGGTTCCCGTTCAGGATGCGATTCCCGCTGAATTCCGCCTTTATGAACAGCTCATGAAGGATGAAAACGTTTCGGCCGATGATTTTATCGATAAGCTGAATCCCGATTCCGTTCGCATTCAGAACGGATTTATCGAACCATTCCTTGCCGATAAACCCGCCGGCTATCGCTGCCAGCTCATGCGCATCGGTTATTTCTGTGTTGACCCTGATTCAACTGCCGAAAAGCGCGTTTTCAATCGCACTGTCGGCCTGAAGGACAGCTATAAACCCGCACAGAGCTGAGGCCTGCGCACCTGATTGACACCCTTTTGTTGTTAAGAGCTTTGCTGCCGTTCGGCTGCAAAGCTCTTTGTTTTTTCTTTTTATTTTTTCTTTTTATTTTTCTGTTTATCCTCAGGCTCGATTGCGAATCATATCATGCCGAACTCTGCCTTCAGGCGCAGAATTCTTTCAACACTTTCATTTAATCTGTCCAACGAAATCTCGCCTGTTTGCACGGCCGAAAGAATCCCGTTGAATGCGGCTGCATAGTCATAAGGCATCAGGAGTATATCCGCGCCTGCATTAAACGCAAGCACCGCGCTCTCTTCGGACGAATAGTTCTCGGCAATCGCACCCATTGCAAGCGCATCGGTAATGATAACGCCGTTATAGCCCATTTCGCCGCGAAGATGCATCGTCAGCGCATCATATGATAATGAACAAGGCAGATTATCGGTGTTTCCGCGCGTCAACGTTATATGTGCCGCCATTATCATATCCGTTTCATTAATTGCATTATAAAACGGAATCAATTCGCATTCCGAAAGCTGCTGCCAATCCTTTTCGAGTGCAACATAGCCGTCATGCGTATCTCCCGCCGTGTCCCCATGCCCCGGAAAATGTTTTATGCAGGCAATAATGTTTTCTTTATGCAAACCGGATATTGCTGCATTCACCATTTTTGCAACAAGTTTTGGGTCGCTTCCGAACGCTCTGTTTCCGATAACAGTATTATTCGGATTTGAATTCACGTCCGCAACGGGCGCAAAGTCAAGATTAAACCCAAGCTCCGCAAGGTATACGCCTATTGCTGAATACATTGCACGCACCTGCTCCGGATCGCCGGTGCTTCCAACAGCCTGAGCACCGTCATATTTCGGCACTGTGAAGGCGGGCGAGTTTGCAATTCTTGCAACCGCGCCTCCCTCCTCATCTACTGCAATGAAAAGAGGAATTCGGCTTGCTTTCTGTAGATTTTGGATGAATGAAGCAGTCTGCTCCGGGTTTTCGATATTTTTTCCGAAAAAAGCTATCCCCCCGGCAGGATGCGCTGCGAGAAAATCCGCCATGCCCGCCGAACAGTCCGTGTCACTGTACTGTGCCGAGCCGTGCGCCTGATTCGGCGTGAAGCTTTCATCCAACGATTCCGGACGAACAATGAAAAGCTGCCCGACTTTTTCTTCAAGTGTCATTTCAGTCATCATTTCAGCCACGATATCCTCCTCCGGATCGTTTGTTGCGGCTGCCGAAGGTTTTATCGTCATCTCCGCAGTCGGTTCGACGGAAGGCGTGAGCAGTGCCGGTGCTGTCGTTGACTCCTGTCCGGTTCCGCGTCCGCCTATGCATGCGCAGAATGCACACAAAAGCACCGCTGCAATCACCGTTATGCAGCTGATTATTATTTTTTTATTGAAAATAACAGCATTCTGCATCATTTTAGGCATAAACCTCCGCTGATGTTTGTGTTGTTCTCTGCTGCAAAATCGGCAGCATCCCTTTTGCGGAATGCTGCCGACCGTTTGAGTTCAAATTAAATTCAGCCCATGATATCGTGGTTTACCGTATCCTGAATGCGTTGTGCAATTTCATCCGCACGGGCAACAAGCTTCTTGCCCTCTTCGCTGAAGAATGCAGCCTTTGCTTCATCCTTTACGCCGCCGAGGTTGATAAGGACGTTCAGCCATGCACCGTGAACACAGGTGTGAAGGTTCAGCCCGCCGACGCCGAGATCGCTTGCGCAGTTGGTGTTGTAATGACCGAGCATTCTGTCCGCAAGTTCAAGCGCAGCAACGGAGAGGCGCAGCGTTTCAAAGGGAACTTCCGTTGCAACAAGAGTTGCATCGGCAATCGCTTTCCTGCGAACGGCCTTCTCCTCGTCGGTTGCTTTCGGCATTTTGAACGCAGCTGCAACAAGGTTGTATGCGTCCGTATCCCTGTCAACCTGAGCGGTCAACTCGTCGTAAATTTTCTTTCCCTGCTCAATGATTTCGTGGCAGAGGGGCCAATCGGCTTCATAGCTCTTTTTGACCGCAGTCTGACCCGCGACCATCGTAACAAGGCCTGTGCCCTGTGCGCCGCAGAATGCAGCCGCACTGCCGCCGCCGGGAGCGGGAGCATCGGAAGCAACAATGTTGAGATAGTCAGTAACGACCATGTCGATAAGTTTCATGTGTTTAAAATTACCTTTCGTTGTTATGATTATGCCGATTCGGACTATTCTGCCGTGCTGTCGGCAATTCGTTCCGAATCGAACCTGAGATTACTTCACAGCGACACGGCCGCGCTTGATAACCTTTTTAACCTGATTTGAGCCCATTCTGTAGCAGAGCATGGGCAGCTCATCCGCATTCCAAAGCACGATATCCGCAAGTTTGCCCGGTTCAATCGAACCGACGCTGTCGCCCTTGCCGATTGCACATGCGGCATTCAGCGTGACTGCCGTCAAAACCTCCTCGGGGAAGAGGCGGTAACGCAGATAGCCGAGATTCATTGAAAGCTGCAAATTCAGCGACGGACATGAACCGGGGTTGAAATCCGTTGCAATTGCAACAGGCACGCCCGCCGAAATCATGTCACGCGCACGCGCAAAGGGTTTGTTGAGATAAAGTGAGGTTTGCGGCAGCAGGCAGGCAGTCGTTTTCGCCTTTGCCATTGCTTCAATGCCGCTGTCCCGCGTTGCAATAAGGTGTTCTGCGGAAATTGCGCCGATCTCGCCCGCAAGCTCCGAACCGCCCAGCGGATCTATCTCATCCGCATGAACTTTTGACGGAAGCCCGAGTTTTTGTGCCGCAAGCAGAAGTTTCCGCGACTGCGGAACGTTGAATACGGAACTTTCGAGGAAGACATCGCAAAAATCCGCAAGCCCCTGTTCCGTAACGACCGGCAGCACACGTTCAATTATAAAATCAATGTACCCGTCGGCATTGCCTGCATATTCGTCCGGAATTGCATGTGCACCGAGGAATGTGGCAGCAATATCCTGTGCGCAGGCTCCGCCGAGACGGCGAATGACGCGGAGCTGCTTCAGCTCATTTTCCGAATCCAGTCCGTAACCGCTTTTAATTTCAACCGTTGTAACGCCGAAATCGAGCATTTCCGCAAGAAAGCCTCGTCCGCGTTCAAAAAGCTCATCCTCGGTTGCTTTGCGCGTGTTGGTCAGCGTGTTCAAAATGCCGCCGCCTGCATTGAGAATATCAAGGTAGCTTGCGCCTGCAATTTTCAGCGGCACTTCATGCGCGCGCCAGCCCCCGAAAACAAGATGGGTGTGTGCGTCAACAAGTCCGGGTGTTGCAAGCGCACCGTGAGCATCGACGATATCGGCATATGCCGAATACTCGGGAAGCTCTCCGTTTGCAGTCACCGCAGCGATTTTTTCACCGTCAATGAGAACTGCCGCACTGTGCAGCACTTCGATTTTGCCCTGATCCGAACCGCAGCGGCTGCTTGTGCCGAGCGGGGTTGCAAGTGTTCCGATGTTTTTGATAAGAAGCATAGGCATTTGACCTTTTCACGGAATGCAGAGCGGCAAATGCTCTGCATTTCGTTCAGTCTTTAATTTTGTTCTAAATTACAGCAAATAGTTTTCAATAATCTGCTTGTCCGCATTGAAGTCCTCGATTTGCAGGTAATATTCTGCGGAATCGATGAGCGCACGCATCGGAGTCAGGCCGATGATCTCCGTGCCGATAACGTGAACGCCCCAGCGTGCGGCTTCAGCCTTTGTGACTTCAACAACCCTGTAAAGCGGAGTGCGGTTGAAGTCGGTCATGTTGATTGAAACCTGCGCAATGTTCCTGTCCTCAAGCATAACGCCGAGAGCCTTTACGCAATCGAAACCGCCGCTTGAACGACGGATAATCTTTGCAATTTTGCTTGCAATGGAAACATCGGAAGTTGAGAGGTTGATATTGAATGCAACCAAGGGCATACGGCAGCCGACGGCTGTTACGCCTGCGGTGGGGTGAATCGCTGCGCCGCCGAAATCGGGGGTCCACTGCGGATCCTTGACCTTTTCCGCCATGCCTTCAAACTGACCCTTGCGAATTGCCGCAAGGTTTACACGATGCGGTGCGGAAGCGGAATCTTCATAAAGGAAAATGGGTATGCCCGCTTCATTCCAAATGCGCTCTGCAAGCTGTTTGGAATACTCAACGGTTTCTTCCTTTGTAACGTCCTTCATGGGAATAAGGGGGATAACATCGACCGCACCCATGCGGGGATGTTCGCCCTGATGATGATTCAGGTCAATAAGCTCTGCCGCTTTCTTGGCAAGAGCGGTTGCGGCATTCATAACGCCTTCGGGGCTGCCCATGAAGGTGATAACGCTGCGGTTGTGGCTTGCATCGCTGCTGTAATCAAGCAGTGTTACGCCCGCAGTGTTGCGAACGGTGTCAACACATGCCTCGATGACCTCATGGTTCCTGCCCTCGCTGATATTCGGGACGCATTCAATGATCTTTGCCATTTTAAGAAAACTTCCTTTCGTGTTTTTGCCCCGCAGAAGTATGCGGAGCGGTTGTTTTTTGCGTTTGTTGTTTGTTGTTTCTTTATTTTTGCCGCGTCCGCAGGGCAAAAGCCGTGAGCTCCCGCCGTCTGCGGGCGCAGGCAATGTTAATTCGAAGAATGTATGCAGAACGTATCATACCGTTCCGGCAAATGCCGGTTTAACATTTGTCCTGCACGTTTCCGAAGCTTATTTCAGAGCATCGGCAACAGTTTTTTTCACAAGTTCGTCATCCGCAAAATAGGGGATGGTGATATGAGCCTTGCCCGCCCATTTTTCATTGTATTTAACGGATGTTTCAACGGAGTGTTCGTTGCGCGCCCAATTGCGCCTTGCAACGCCGCCCATAACGTCCCACATCATTGCGGAGCGAATGATATTATCCACGCGTTCGCTGCCGTCCAGAACAAGGCCGAAACCGCCGTTGATGGATTTGCCGATTCCGACACCGCCGCCGTTGTGCAGTGCACAGAGGCTCATGCCCCTTGCGGCATTGCCCGCGAAGCACTGAACCGCCATATCCGCCATTACATTGCTGCCGTCCTTGATGTTTGCAGTCTCGCGGAAGGGGGAATCCGTACCGCTGACGTCGTGGTGGTCGCGTCCGATCATAACCGGACCGATTTCGCCGCTGCGAACCATTTCGTTGAATTTAAGCGCGATATTCGTTCTGCCTTCGGCATCCTGATAGAGTATGCGCGCCTGTGTGCCGACAACAAGCTTGTTTGCCTTTGCATCACGAATCCAAATATAGTTATCGCGATCCTGAGAGCAGCGGGTCGGATCGATGCAGCTCATTGCCGCTGCATCGGTCTTGTCGAGATCCTCGGGCTTGCCGGACAGGCAGACCCAGCGGAACGGACCGTAGCCGTAGTCAAACAGAACCGGACCCATAATATCCTCAACATAACTCGGGAAGATGAAGCCGTCCTTTTCATCAACGCCGTTCTTAGAGATTTCCTGAACGCCGCTGTCGTAAACCGCTTTCATGAAGGAGTTGCCGTAGTCGAAGAAATACGTGCCGCGCTTTGTGAGGGCAACGATTGCATCGAAATGACGGCGCAGCGAAGCATTGACTCGGCGTTCGAACTCGTCACGATCGGAATGCAGCATATGCGTGCGCTCATCAAAGGTCAGACCGACGGGGCAATAACCGCCGTTATAGACATTGTGGCAGGAAGTCTGGTCGGAAAGCAGATCGATATGGATGTTATGCGCAACGGCATATTCAAGCAAATCGACAATATTTCCGTGATATGCGATCGAAATCGATTTTTTCTCCGCAAGGTACTGTTTTGCTTCCGCAAACACCTCGTCAAGGTTATCGGAAATCGTGTTTACCCAGCCTTGGTCGTAACGTGTTTTGATTCTCGAAAGGTCAACTTCCGCAAAAACACCGACTGCGTTTGCGATGTTCGCCGCCTTGGGCTGTGCACCGCTCATGCCGCCGAGACCGGAGGATACAAACAGCTTGCCCGCAAGATCGCCGTGTTCCGCAACGCCGAGATATTTTCTGCCTGCGCCGAGAATTGTGTTGAACGTTCCGTGAACGATGCCCTGCGGTCCGATATACATCCAACCGCCCGCCGTCATCTGTCCGTAGTTGGCAACGCCGAGTTCTTCCGCAATTTCCCAATCCTTAAGGTTGTCGAACATGCCGACCATCAGTGCGTTTGTGATGATAACGCGGGGCGCGGTGGGCTTTGAAGGAAACAGGCCGAGAGGATGACCGGACTCAACAACGAGAGTCTGGTTTTCGGTAAGCTCTTCAAGATATTTTTTGATAAGGCGGTATTGCAGCCAGTTTTGGCAGGGCTGACCTGTTTCGCCGTAGGTAACAAGTTCATAGGGGTAAAGCGCAATCTCGAAATCAAGGTTGTTGTCAATCATGACCTGAAAAGCCTTGCCTTCAATGCATTTGCCCTTGTATTCATCGATGGGCTTGCCGTAAATCCTTCCCTCGGGACGATAGCGATAGGCATAGATTCTGCCGCGGGTTTTGAGTTCTTCCATGAATTCGGGAGCAAGCGTTTCATGGAGTTCCTCGGGAACATAGCGCAGTGCGTTGCGCAGCGCAAGCTCAGCCTGTGCGGGAGTGAGGCGGAAACCTCTGTCCGGTGCGCGGCGATAGCCCTCTTCCATTTTCGGATACTCCGGAAGAGTGTTGTCAAGTTTGATTGTCATTGCTTTTGCAACAAGTTCGTTTTTCATACTGATATTCCCTCCTTCGTTAGGATTGAATTTTTTACCGGTTTTTCGGTATTTTTAATTTAGCTGTCGTCAGTGCTGTCGGTTGTCGGTTTTTGATAACCGGCGCAAATCATTCAAGGGTTCCGCAAACGCTCTCGGCCGCGCGGACGATCTCTTCCGCCTTTACCATTGCATCGAACTTGTTCATCTGTTCGTACATCACGATATCGTCGTGAATGGGTGCAACGCTTTCGCGGATTTTGTTGTAAACAGCCTTTGTTGCGGGAGCGAGCTTATCATCGCCGCGCAGGTAAAGAGCCTGGCTTGCGGCAAACAGCTCAATGCCGATAACCTTCTGTGCATTGTCAAGGATCATGCGCGCCTTGCGTGCGGCAATGGTGCCCATGCTTACATGATCCTCCTGATTTGCAGAGGAAGGAATGGAGTCAACGCTTGCAGGGTGCGCCCAAACTTTGTTTTCGGAAACCATGCTTGCGGCTGAATACTGGGTAATCATAAAGCCGGAGTTAAGGCCGCCGTTCTCGCTGAGGAATGCGGGCAGGCCGGCACTGAGCTGCGGATTGACAAGGCGTTCAATGCGGCGCTCGGAAATGTTTGCATATTCCGCAAGCGCAATGCCGAGGAAGTCGAATGCAAGAGCCATCGGCTGGCCGTGGAAATTGCCGCCGGAAATTGCTTCGTCGTCATCGGGGAAAATAATGGGATTGTCCGTCACGGCGTTAATCTCGCGGCTGACGGCATTGTAAACGTATTCGATCGCATCGCGGCTTGCACCGTGAACCTGCGGGGTGCAGCGCAGTGCATATGCATCCTGAACCTTTCCGGGAATGGTATCAAACGCAAGCTTGCTGCCTTCAAGCAGAGTGAGCAGGTTCTTCGCGCTGTTGATCTGTCCCTTGTGGCCGCGAACAGCATGAACCTTGGGATCATAGGCCTTCTTGATGCCGAAAAGTGCTTCCGCAGTCATTGCGCAGGCGATATCCGCAGTCTTTGTGAGCTGAACGGCGTCATATACTGCAAGACAGCCGACGGCAGTCATTATCTGAGTTCCGTTAATGAGTGCAAGGCCTTCCTTGGCCGCAAGTTCGACAGTGGGAATACCGGCAGCCGCCATTGCTTCCCTGCCGCTCATGATTTCGCCCTTGTATTCCGCGCGGCCTTCACCGAGCATAACAAGAACCATGTGGGAAAGGGGTGCAAGGTCTCCGCTTGCGCCGAGGGAGCCCTTTTCGGGAACTATGGGGTGAACACCAGCGTTCAGCATTGAAAGCAGGGTTTCGATCGTGGAAAGACGAATTCCCGAATTGCCGCGGCAAAGTGCGTTGCAGCGCAGCAGCATTGCGGCGCGAACAACTTCCGTCGGCAGAGGATTGCCCATGCCGCAGGAATGAGAAATGATGAGGTTGCGCTGCAAGGCGGCAGTGTCCTCAAGGGGAATGTATTTGTCCGAAAACTTGCCGAAACCGGTTGTTAAGCCATATACAACAGCCTTTTCATCAAGTTTCTTTTCAACATAGGCGCGCGCTTTGTTAACCGCAGCCTTCGCCTCGTCCGAAATCGCAACCTGTTCGCCCGTTCTGGCAACAGCAGCAACCTGTTCAACCGTCAAACTCGTGCCGTTGATAATTATCATTTGATAAATCTCCTTTTAGAAGCCGCAGCGCGGCAAATTATTGCAAAGCATTTTGCGGGCGGCAGAAAGTCGTTCAAAAGCTCTCGCTTTCTCACACGCATACCAACCCAACAATAATTATATAGTTGCAGGCGAAAATAGTCAAGAGTTAAGGGAGAGTATATCAGATTTGGGTATGCGTGCTCCGACCGAGCCCCGAAATGCATTTGAAGCATTTCATTCGTGCGGTTTTTTGATTGTTCCACCAAAGTTGTGTATAAAAGACATGACCGTTCAAACACGGGACGAATCGATAAACGGATTTATGATCGGCACTTATTTTTCCTGCGAAGTTTGTGCGGGGAAAAGTGCCGTTGACTGCATAGTTTTCAGTTCGACCGAATTTGATGAAAACAACATTGAAAACTTTGAAACGGTCGAGTTCTCGTTTCATATTTTCAAAACGGCTGACCGGAACACAATTGACGACAGCAAGCCCGTCGTGTTGAATTTCAACTGATAGTCTCGGCATATCGACAAAAGAACGGGACTGCCGCAAACATTAAATTCCGTCTGCGGCAGTCCCGTTTGTTCTGTCATCGTCTTGGTTTTTACTGTGCGTTTTCTTCCCCGGGAACAAGATCAATCACTGCAATTTCCGGCAGGTTGTTCACCCGCGGTATTATGCCGTGTCCCGCCATTCCGGCGGTGATGATCATCTGCATATTGTCGCCCAATCGGAAGCTTCCGCTGTCGTATTTTGGGAACCATCCCTGCATCGGCGCATACAATCCACCAACAAACGGCATTCGAATAAGACCGCCGTGAGTGTGTCCGCTCAGAACAAGGTCGATATTCCACATGCTGTACGCACCGTTGAAAATAAAAGTGTCCGGCATATGTGCAAGGCAGACTTTCGGCAAGTCGGTATTTTCAAATTCTTTCAAGAATTTGTATTCCGGCGATGCGGCAAACTCCTCTTCCGTGCGGCCGAACGCAAATCCATGCCCCATTGTGCCGCCGATGCGCAGCGGCTGACCCGCAAGAATAACATCCGCATAACTGTCATTGAACACCGCCGCACCGGATTTCTCAATGCGATCAAGAAGCAGCTCATCTGACGCCATATATCCGAGTTCGTGATTGCCCGGTGAAAAGAATACCGGCGCGATTTTACGCAATGCTTTAACAAAATCAAGAAACTTTTGCACATCTTCGGCATCCGCATTCCTGTCGATCATATCACCCGCAAGACAAATTGCATCCGGCGACTGCGCTTCAACCTTTGCAAGCAGACGCGCGTTGTCCTTCCCGAATGACTTGCAATGCAGGTCGGAAAGCAGAACCAACCGCACCTTTGATTGAAGTCCGCGCAGCTCAATTTCGTAGTGCGACACATGAAGACAAACAGCCGAGAGCAAAACAGAAAGGGTTAGAGCGAGGATGAAAAGTGCAGCCGCGGCGGTTATTATCCTGAAAACTTGCTTTTTTACTTTCATTTGATGCGGAAAATGCGCTTGAGTTTATTTAATGCGCGTTTAATAAAATGATCGATTTGCCCGCATGTTTCCGCAGCCCCGTACTGCATTGAATTCAGCAGAAGTTCCGTTCGGCTGCCGCCGTTTTCAAGCGTGCGCAGATCCGCAATTTGCTTACGGTAAAGCGGCGTTATTGTAAATCGCGTTCCCCAATGGAGCAAATCTGTTCTGACTTCTGTGTTTTTTACCGCTGCTACTCCATCAGTTATGCTCAACCGCATTTGTCCGACATATTCCCAGTAACAGAGGATTCCACGCAAATCATGCGGAATCGGCTTGCAATCATTCAACGCCATGCTCAAAGCTATAAGCGGCTCGTCTCCGGGAGTTGCAAAATTGCCTTTGAAGCTATACTCTTTGTAACGCGGCGCCAACGCTTTTGCCGTTTCAGCAACCGCATCGCACCGTTTTGATTTGCGCATATAATAAACCCCGCCGTGCAAACCGACAACATAAGATACTTTCTGCTTCAATTCCCCAAGGTTTTCGTATTCGAACCAGCCTGTTTTATCATTAAGAGGCAAAACGCGACCGAAACACGAGAAATCATCCGCATCCTTAAACATATCAAAAAGCCTATTTAAATCCCCGTATGCAATACAATCTGCATCAATGAAAATATTCACATCATACGGCATACGGCAAACTTTCAAGCATACTCAGTTTATCCAGATAATTGCAGTGTGCATTCTCCAAGAGCATCACGTCATCGAATTTCGCCGTATATTCATTCTCTCTGTCAGCGAGTATCGCAAACGGAAGCGGCGGCTTTGAAAAGTACCGGTAGGATTGGAGAAGGTTTGCCGCCATCTTATAGTATTTTTCATCTCCCGCGGCGATCGTCAGGAAACCGTGAGACATAATTATCTACCTTTTATGTTTAAGATTTGTTTCAATTTATTAAAGTATGAATACGGCTTCACCATTTTGGGGTGAACAAGCGATAAATACCACATATACAGGTCATAACTCGAATTTCGTCTAATATTTTCAAGAGCACCCCACAAACTCATGCGATACTCTTTCGGTATAGCCGGATGACTGCATTTACTGTAGCCCTTAACAATGATTTTCGACTGTATCATTTTTTTGAATTTTCCTGCAAGAAGAACCAGTTCCTCATCCTTCTGTTCTCTGAAAAAATCAATACATCCGTCAACGGCTTTTACTCCGTCAAAACACATATTCCGTGCCAAAGTATCCATAATGCTGCCTTTTCGTTGTCTGTAACAATACATTTTATTATCAATAATTGATACCATTTTTGCTCTGTACAGCAGTTTCGGCGTAGTTCCGTCATCCTCATGTATCATGCCAACCGGATACCGAACATCTGTAAAGAGTTCCGATTTGTAGAGTTTTCCCCATGCCATTACAGGAACTCCTCCATCCATTCTATATATGCTCAAGCATGCATCTCTGCCGGTGATTGTTTTTGTTGATATATCGTTCATCTGACTTTTATCTTCTGTTTCTGCGCCATCAAGGAAAGTGTTCATTCCGCAGATTGCGATGTCTGATCCGCTTTCTGCAATACAGTCATGCATTTTTTCGAGCATATTCTCCGTGATGAAATCATCGCTGTCAACAAACATGATATATTCTCCTTTTGCATCATCTATTCCCGCATTCCTTGCCGCAGATAAACCGCTGTTCTCCTGATGAATAACGTGTACACGTGAATCCTGCTTTGCATATTCATCACAGATTTTCCCGCAATTATCCGGAGATCCGTCATCCACAAGTATTAATTCAAAGTCTCTGTAAGTTTGTGCAAGTATGCTGTCCACGCAATGATTAATGTACGGTTCGACTTTATATACCGGGACGATTACTGATATTGTTCGCATATATTTCCTCATTCATATGATTTTATTTTTTCATTTAAGAATACAATTCATCTGCATATTCGTATCAGCTTATTTCTAATACGCATGGCTGTATACTTTCCGTTTATCAAGAACCTTATTGTACTTAATTCAATCCTCGCAGAGTTCTCGCCCCACAATTTAAACAAGTGATTCTTGTACAGTTTCATTTTTTTTAATTGTTCAAAGAAGAACTCTTGGTTCGCTACCTCAAGCAATATTTTGTTACGGATGTTTCTAATATCAATGTTCTGATCTTTTTGGATTACTAGTATCTCGTTTCGGACAATAAGGTAATGAAACAGAGGGAAGTATTGCAACGCCCACGAACAGCCGTTGCTGCTCAAGTGAAGAAATAATTGCTCAGTCATATATGCAATTTGTTTCAAATAGCTTTTCCCGTTGCGATTCGCCATAATCGATCCCTGGTGAACAACATAGTTGTATGGGGTGTCGTCCGTACACAAGATGCATTTTGCGTACAAGCAATAGTACGTACAAAAAAGCTGGTCTTCAGCAATAATTTCTCGGTTGTCGAGAAAACGAAGTTTGTTATTTTCAATGACATCTCGCCTGAAAATTTTATTCCATACTTCCCATGTTATTCTGTGCTGCAACAGTTTATTTGCAATAAATTCACATCTTTCCTTTTCTGTGTTCAATTTAAAACATTCCGTTTGGTATCGAAGAGTTCCCAATTCATTATCATCGTCATCTACAGAATTATAACCAAAGCACACGCAATCGACTTCATCTGTAAATTGCGTAATTATTCGCTCAAAGAAATCCTTCTCAACATAATCATCGCCATCGATAAAGCTGATATATTCTCCTTTTGCCAAACTTATCCCCGCGTTCCTCGCTGCAGACACACCTTTGTTCTCTTGATGAATAACGTGTACACGTGAATCCTGCTTTGCATATTCATCACAAATTGTCCCGCACATGTCAGGAGATCCGTCATCCACAAGTATTAATTCAAAGTTTCTGTAAGTTTGTGCAAGTATGCTTTCTATACATTTGGAAATATATTGTTCTACATTGTATATTGGAACAATTATGCTAACCATTTAATTCACTCCTTTCCGGTTTAGTCTCCGGTGAAGGCAGCTGAACAAATCCCCATCGCTGCCCATCCCATTCGGCTATGCACCGTTCATCCGGCGGCACAATCGAAAACTGCAATCCGGGAACGCAGTCAATATTGCGGTAGTTTCCATATTCGTTATATGTAAAAAATGTGTAGTACGTCTTATATACTCCTTCCACTAAATTGCTAACATCATAACTTGCCGAAAAGGATTGAACCCTATCCGAGCATTTAATCGGGATATTCTCCGAAACAGCAGTTGCTACAGCAGTTCCGTCAAGCATACGCACTTCGAACCTGAGTCCAACCGTTTCCAAAGCTTTGCTGTACCGCACGTTGTATTCAATTTTTATTTTTTCTTCTCGATAGAATGAATTCACGTCCTTATTTATAAACTTGGCAGAGCATAGACGCAGATTGTCCGCCTGAATCCAGTTGGGTCTGATATACGGTACATAATCGGCTTCCACCGATTCATCCCTGCTCAAATCCATATAGATTCCTATCGCCTTTTCCACGTCCCCGTCAAAAATCAGCTTTCCGTGATCAAGCACGATGCATCTTGTACAAAGCTGGCGAATCGTATTCATATTATGGCTGACATAGAGCACGGTACGGCCTTCCGTATTTGCTGCATCGCCCATTTTGCCGAGGCATTTTTTCTGGAACTTCATATCGCCGACGGCGAGAACCTCGTCCATAACCATGATTTCGCTGTCCAGATGCGCGGCAACGGCAAACGCAAGTTTAACATACATGCCGCTTGAATAACGTTTCACGGGAGTATCTATGAACTTTTCCATCTCGGCAAACTCGACTATCTGATCGAATTTTCTGTCTATCTCCGCTTTCGTCATGCCGAGAATTGCGCCGTTCATATAGACATTTTCCCGCCCTGTCAGCTCGGGATGAAAACCCGTGCCGACTTCAAGCATGGAAGCGATCCTGCCGTTATAACTTATTGTACCCTTTGTCGGCGCGGTTACACGCGAAAGCAGCTTCAGCAGCGTGGACTTGCCTGCGCCGTTATGCCCGATTATGCCGAGGGCTTCACCCTTTTTCACTTCAAAAGACACATCATCCAGCGCGAGGAATCTTTCGCCCATGCGTTTTGACGAGTCGGAGCCAATCTTGCTGTTCGGGTCCTCCCGACCTTTTATACGCGCCATTAAGCTTTGCAGATCACCGCGCAATGTGCCGCCGCCGATTGCACCGAGGCGGTATTCCTTTGAAACATGTTCTATTCTGATTGCAATTTCGTCCATTTTTTCTTTCCTCAGACGGTATCCATAAAAGTCTTTTCCACCCTGCTGAACAGCACAATGCCGATGAAGAGCAGGGCAAGAGTTATCCCCCAGCCGATGAAATAGTACTTCCATTCGATTGCGCCCGTTCCGAGATATGCATAGCGGAACAGATTTACAATCGGCGAGATCGGGTTGCACATATACAGCGCATGCCACTTCCCGCCGGGGGCAAAAGCGGTAAAACGGAACATGTCGTATGCAATCGGGGAAGCGTACATCCAAAGCTGCGTGCCGAACCCGACAAGCATCGCAAGGTCGCGGTACTTTGTTGTGAGCGCGGAAATAATGATACCGCAGCCGAGGCTGAGCATTGCCAATTGCAGCACGATAAGCGGAGTCATCAGCATCCACAGGTTAGGCTGCACCCCTTGTTTTGCTGCTGCATAATAAACGAGAAAGATAATCAAAAACACATATTGAATCGCAAGGCTGATAAGCTCCGAAAAAACCGTTGAAATCGGCATTACAAGCCGGGGAAAATACACCTTTCCCATCGTTGCACTGTTGGCAACAAAGGTATTCGCCGTTTGTGTGAGGCAGTTTGAAAAATACGTCCACAGTACCGTTCCCGACAGATAGAATACGAACGACGGCACACCGTCGGGCGCCAACCCCGCAATATTTCCGAACACAAGCGTGAAAACAACCGTTGTCAAAAGCGGCTGAATTATCGCCCATGCAGGCCCGAGAACTGTCTGCTTGTATTTGGACACAAAATTACGCTTGACAAAGAGGAAAATCAAGTCGCGATACGCGAACACCTCTTTTAAGTGCAGGTCAAACCAGCCGCTTTTGGGCTTTATGACCGTGTTGAAATGTTGTTCGTTCATTAGTACTCCTTTGACTTATAACAATGAATAAAGCTGCTTCAAAATTGCGGAATTATCGCGTTCGAAATCGTGATTTTGCAATTCCGCATGTATGCTCTCTCTCAATTTCGGCGCGTTGTAAAGCCGTATTACCGCTGTGGCAATTGAATCCGCATCTGATTCGCAAAGCAAACCGGTTTCGCCGTCCGAAATCAATTCTGCGCTTCCATCCGTCCTCGTTGATAAAACAGGTACTGCCAATACTTGCGCCTCACGAATCGTCAAGCCAAAAGCCTCAAACCGGCTGGGCTGCACATAAAGGTCTGCGCAGCGGATATACGGGTAGGGATTCGACTGCATTCCGAGCAGGGAAACACAGTCTTCCAATCCGAGCCGCATTATCTGCTCCCTGAGGGCGGACTCTTCCGGCCCTCCGCCGACTATGTACCAGTGAAATCCCGTGAACCCGTCAGCAACAAGTTTTGCGCAGGCATCAACAGCAATATCCATGCCTTTGGCATGCGACAGCCTCCCGCAGGAAACGATATTGAAGCAATCCGCAGAAAATTTCACTGTCGGGATGTCAAGTCCCTTCTCCCGCACGCCGTCGATATCGATTATGTTGTTGACCGAAATAATCTTATCAGCATATTTCGAACGATAAGCGCGCAGTTTTTCCGCCAATGCAGGCGAAACCGCAATTACCTTGTCTGCCTTTCTGTATCCGTATGCATCGTGATACTCCCGCCGCATTGCGCCGTGATGATAAAACATCAGAAACCTATCCGCCGAGACGGCACGGACAGCCGTTTCGGCAGCGCGATCGCTGTATATGACCGCCGTATCAAAATGTTCGCCTTTGAGCTGCTTTTTCACGTACGAGGCATAGCATCTTGCCTCCGCGGCGCGAAAAACGACGCGAAGCGCGGACCATATGAAACGGCGGAATTTCGCTGCATTCTGCGGTTCCTCCATGATATTGTACAAACGCTTGCAGCCGTACCCCTTTGGGAACGTCACTTTGTGTTGTCTGTCGGAAACTATCAGGCGGCACTGCGGCGTTATCCTGTCCGCAACGTCCAAGCTGTCCCTCAAAACAAGACAGGTCACGTCAAATCTGTTGTAATCAAGGCGATTAAGCAAATTCACCAATGCCGTTTCAATCCCGCCGATCCACAGGGCTTCGGTTATAAAAATCAGCTTCTTTTTCACTTTTCAAACCCGCTCTTGCTCGGCAAAATGCTCTCGAATGCCTTGCGCAGCCGCAAAGCCAAGCTGTCGAAATCCACGGCCTTTTCGGGATCGTTTATGCAAAGCATATCATAACTTTGTTCGCAAATTATTCTGCACAGGTTGTCAACGGTGCTTTCATCGGTGCAGGAAACAAAATTATCCGTGTTGAACGGCGCGAAATTCCCGCTTGCTATCTGCCACCACAGACAGACCCATTGGTTCACATCATCGGCGCAGCGGAAACGGTGAAGAGTCGTGCGCTTCAGCAATTCCGGTTCGGCATTCCAAACGGCCTCAAAAGTACTTTTGGTGTATGCGGCGGGAGCGTGAAGGTTTTTAAACCCTGTAAAATAATCCGGGAACAGTTTTTCAACAGCTTTGGTACGAATGTTGTCCTGCCAACGATAAACGCGGTTCACATACTTTTTCCCGAATTTTTTCACCTGCTTACGCTTGTTGAAATGCGCATTTACAACACCGAGATCGTTAATCGCCGCATGCTGCCAGATTCCGATTTCACCAATGAGTCCTATCGGATGCTCTTCCCCGCAGGTGCATGGTTGTCCGTCGCGAAAAAAAGCCGTTTCGGGCATCGGACGAATAGGAAACATATCATCATTAAAATAAACAAAATGCTCCGCAAGCCCCGGAATCCGATGAATATTCATTTCAATTGCATGGGAGCTGAATGTCGGCAAAGCAGCCTTCGGGAGGAAATCCGAATGCGAGACATGACTCAATTTCGGATGATCCAAATTCAGGAATTCGGGAACATGCCCGCAGGTAACAAAATGAATTTTGTGCACCCACGGCGTAAATTTCTCAACGGCGCGGAACCAATAGGGCATAAGCCCCCAATCCCGAAAACGATTGACGGAGTTGCTGTCGTCCGTCACCGCTCCCTGATATTTAGCCTTTTCCGCCCGCCACTCCGGGTCGTTCCCGTCCACCCAGAGAACAACAAAATCAATGTCCATGTTCACACCTCATGTGATCTTTTTTCCCACAAACGGGATCTTTCGGATAAGCCAAGTCAATGCAAGGCTGAGTGCATAAAGGCAGGCCACCCTCAACAACGATGTTATGAACGGAAGTGACTTTATAACCGGAGTCGGAACAAATTCATTCAATATCGCATGAATGCAGTACACACCGAATCCGCATTCAGTAAACACGGCAAAAACCTTGCGCGTTCTTTCGCTGTAATGTATCTTTGACATTTTCATAACAAAAAATGTATAAATCGCCGCTGAATACAGTATAACATTCGGCTTCATGTATTGTTTTACGAAGTCTGTTTTTCGCAGTTCTTCGCTTATAAAGCACTCCGCTGCAATTGTTGCAATCAGCATCAGTATGCCGATAACATATATTGCAGTCTCTGTTTTTTTGCTCATATTGTCCTTTTTGCTGTATAAAAAGTACCCCAGCATAAAGTATCCCATATACCCGGTTACAGCTCTTAATCCTGTTCTCTCAATAAAATCCGAAATCATCCCGCCGATTTTCGGAACATAGATAAGATACTGCGTCACAACGTTCACGGCAGCAAACATAATCAGAAAGTACGCAAGTGTTTTTCCATCCGCTGCTGCCTTTCTCAGAATCGGGGTCAATAAGTATAAGCCTGCCAACGAATAGAGAAACCAGAGATGATACGGACCGTGGATAAACTCTGCAATAACACCGAAAGTACTCAAATGGCTGTAGCTCCCGGAGATTAACCCATATGCCGTATATACGCCTGACCAAACAAGGAATGGAACAATAATATGCGGAAGGTACACAGTGAGTATTTTTTTTGCGCTTACATCCCTTTCGGGATCAAGGAAAAACCTTCCGGAAATCATGAAAAAAACAGGAACACACCATACAATGGCGGCATGCATTCCCCTGTACATATATTTTATCATTAAATTATCTGTCAGTGGATTCAAACCGCCGTGGATCATTATCACCGCCAACGTTGCCAGCAACCGCAGGATATCCAATTCAGTTTGACGCTTAATTTCAGCCATTTGATTTTTCCTTTCTTTTCTTCCCTACAAGCATTGGGCAAAATCGGTTAATCGCAAAAATCAGAACGGCTTCAACGGCGGCAATCAAAAGAAAACTTCCGACCACCCAAAGCGGACTGCTTCCGATTTTCACGGTATAAAGTACAAGTTGGTGCGTGCCCATTATTGTTAAAGCATTCTGCCCGATACAGCCGACCCATTTCCACGGAATCAACCGAGCAATCCCCATAACAAAGTACGTTCCGCAAATTCCGCTTACAAGATAAAGCACGGGATTATCCAGTTTGCCGCTGAAAAAGCTGTTGTTTATTGACAGTTTTAAATACATTGCCGCCGCTGCGGCAGTGAGTGCAAAAGCAACGCAGATTCTCCATGTTTTAAATTCTGTCAGCGGTTTATTCAGCAGATTGCCCGCCAGCATAAACACAAAGCCGAGTGCGCCGCGGAAGATCAATGTCGGAACATGTCCTTCCGGCATGAACCGAAGTGCAATGCAGAGCAAACCGCCGCCGATTCCCCACGCAAGTTTTTTGGGGAAACGTATATATAAACAATACAGCGCACACGCCGCAAACATTGCCGGCAAAAACCAGTCCGCGCCGATGTTGCAGCGGAAAGTCAGCATCAACCGCAGCCCTTCCGCAATTGATACGGAACGAAGCACAAAATGCTTATACAGAATCGCAACGCACTCAAAAAACAGATACGGAACAAGCAAGGTTTTCGCCTTATGCAAAAAATAACTGCCAACGGATCTCCCCCGCCATTTATCGCCGTCCGTAAGCATTCCCGACAGAATAAAGAATGCCGGCATATGAAACGAATCCAAAAACTGCTGCACCAAAACATACGGTACAATATCGTATTTCGGGTTTGCGTAATTCAGAATATGCCCCAAAACAACCAAAGCAATTAAAATCGCACGAGTGTTGTCAATATAGGAAATTCTTTTAGTCATGTTTTCTGTCCGCCCTGTTTATTCGATAAAAGCTGCTGCTTTTCACCGCCACCGCAAGTTTATGCCGAATTTGAACCAGTCTGTTGCACAGATAAATTTTTAACGGATGCGGCTGTTTTAAGCGGCAGTATTTTCCCCTGTTATGCTGCGCAACCAGACTGCGGATTTCGGAAAACGAAGCATAGTACATCCTCTGTTTCAAAAGCATGCTGTACAAGTTTTCCACGTGTTCACAGGGAATTCCGAGAGTCTTAAGGCCTTGCTCAAACGGCTGCATGTACTCCGCAAGATTCTCAATCCTTTGCAGTCTCCTGTATGCACTTCTCTCGTCCTCCGCCTGTCTGTATCTGTAGATCGGCTTTCTTAAGGAATAAATTTTTTTACAGAACGGCAGCAACTCAAGCACGAACAGATAATCTTCCATAAGGAACATGTCCTCGCGAAAACGTGTTCCGCACTTTTTCAGTAAATCGCTGCGAAACAGTTTGTTCCAAACCGGGGTCAAGGCGTTACATTTGTAAAACTCATCGAAATCATCCTTCAGATTCTGCAAGCTCAACACACCTTCCGACGGAGGATTAAGGGTTTCCCGCAGATACATCTTTCCGCGGTTGTAGTAATCAAAACTCATGCCGAACAATAACATATCCGGCTTTTTAAGCAAAGCTGTTTCCAAAACACCGCGAAGCGAATCTTCATCCACCGTGTCATCAGAATCCACAAACCAAATATACTCCCCGCGTGCTTCGTCAATTCCGCGGTTTCGTGCCGCAGACACACCCTTGTTCGACTGATGAACGCATCTGATTTCCTCATATTTTCCGCAGAGCCTGTCGCACAGTTCCGCCGTGCCGTCGTTCGAGCCGTCATCAATGAGCAGGATCTCATAATCCGATAATCCGCAGACCCGAATGCTGTTCACCGTGGCTTCCAACGTTTTAACGCAGTTATAGCAAGGGATAATAACGCTGAATATCATTGTTTTACCTCCCAGCAAAAACGATAGTTCAGATAATTATCAACCTCATTTTGAATTGTTGCATTCAGGCTCGTAACGAAGTAATATGCACCTGCCAAAAGCACAACACATAAAAGTGCGGCAGCCCGCTGCTGCCCCGAGAGGGTCAGCCGTCGGATTTTGCCCAATTCCGTATCCTTTTCCGGATAGAACATCATCGGCAGATACAGGATCAGAAGCTGAAAATAATAATCCGTAAGGCGCGTAAAGACATTATCAAACCCGGAAAACATCTGCAAAACGGCTGCAACTATCATGAGATTGAGCAGCTTTGTAAAATTCTTTCCGGAGAAACCTCGCAGCACGATTCCGGCAATAACGAGTGCCGCAATTATCAAAAAGCGGCCGCCCACGCGGGTATTAACCATAAAGTCCGTTTCATCGTAATAGAAATTACTGATAAACATGACTATTTGATTTCTGAATACGAATATCAAAGCCGCACAAATCGCATAAAGTATGAGTTTTTTTGTATTCAGTCGGCTTTTGGCAATCCAGTACGCCGGAAGAAATATCAACGCCGGAACATGGACACATCCGGCCAATGCGGTCCAAAGAAGGAATTTCTTCGGATTCTCCTCCATAATGCCGATAAAAGCAAACATTAATAAGCCCATTGCCAATGCTTGTTTAATTGCACTGAACCCGAACACATAAAAGCCAAAACAATTCCAAAGCAGATAGCTGAGCCAAGGTGCAGGCGAATAACGAAATACAATGACTGCAACTGCGGCCTCCGTCACAATTGCGATAAAGATAAGAAATACCTGAAAATCGCCGTCGGATACTGTCGAAAACAGTTTTTGGAGCCAGAAAAATCCGAAATTCCTGCCTCCGTTGAAAACTTCGGCGCTGAACCAACCCGGTTCGATTATGTTATAATACCCCCATGCATATTTGCGCAAATCGCCTGTAAGGTACATATACCGCCAGCCGCAGATGAATGTATGCAGAATCGCCATAAGTGCGATATAAATTTTTTTCTTATTGCCGTGCTGCGGAATCAAAAAGCCGAAACCCAGTACCGCCGCAACAACATAGTAATAGACTTTTACGCCCATTTACTCTCCCCGTTTCTTTCGCAGTTCCGCTTCAAAAAAGGCTTCCGTCTCCCCTGCCAGTCTCTCGCATTTAAAGTCCTTCCCGCGCAGCTTAGCCTGCCCCGCGTAATACTCCAGCAGTCCCGGTTCGGTCAACATTCGTTTGACGCCTTCATAAAATGCTTCGTCATCGTTTGCGGTAATTAAGCCGTATTCGCTGTCGCCGAGGATCTCACGCATGCCGGAAACGTCGGTGGTGACGATGGGTTTTCCTAAGATTAAACCTTCCGTGACGAAGGTGCTGAAGCCTTCAAATATAGACGAGCACACCAGAAGGTCGGCGGCATGCATCAGGTTATACGGATTCTCACGGAAACCCAGCAGTTTTGCCGATGTTTCCAGATGATTCTCGCGGATATACGCTTCCAGCTTGGGACGTTCTTCCCCTTCGCCAATAATCCAAAGCTCATGATCAATCCCTTCATCCAGAAGTTGTTTATGCATGCTCAACGCACGAACAAAATGCTTTGGAGCAGACAGCCTGCCGACAGCTGCAACAGTAAACTTTTGCTTTTTTACACCGATCGGCAACTCTGCCAATGCCTTGACGGCTATTTCTGAATCATCAATTGTGTTATATATGGTTTCGGTCGAAACTGTGTCCTGATAAAGCTCAACAAAGCTCCTGCGTACATTTTCTGAAACACATACTGCAATATCGTACCTTTTATAGTACCTTTTTGTTGTCGCTGCAAATTCTTCCGGCGATACCCAGCTTTTCAAATCCGAATGAACCCATGCCAATTTCAATGCTTTTTTATTTGTTGAGCCCGCCATGATTTTTGTTGAACCGCATTCAAGATAAGCAGCCTCAATATCATAATCGCCCTTGATATGCAGCAGGTAAGTCAAACCGAGTGCCGCTTCTGTCCGCATCAGCAAATCCGTCATGCGATTCTTTGCCGGATAGCAATATTTATATTTAATGCCCGGTGCGAGTTTTTCCTTCACGTCCTCGGGATAGAGCGTCTGAACGGTTATCGAAAACCGCTCCTTGTCCATTGCGTTTACAAGGTTGCAAAGAACTTTTTCGGCCCCGCCGCCGGAAAGGGATTCGATGAAGAAGAGGATGTTAATCATATTATCTGCTTTCGTAAATCGCATAAATCTTTTTCATTACAGTGCCGGCATCAAATCCGGACTGCCGCATTTGTGCGGCATATTTTTCAGACGATTCTCGTTTCGCACCGCAAATCGCATCCACCCATGCCGATTGCTCGTTCAGCGGCAGAGTTTGGAGCAGGTCTGTCAGAAAAACGTCCTCCGGCACCCGATCGGAAATCACACAAGGAAGCCCATTGGATTGCACCTCGATGATGGACAACGGCATTCCTTCATAAAGCGACGGGAAAGCGAAAACATCCATCGCGTTCAGGTAGTCCGGCACGTTGCGGACATTTCCGGTCATGCGGACATAGTTTTCCAAGTGCAGTTCTCGGATTTTTCGTTCCAACATTGGACGATCCTCCCCCTCGCCAAGCAGCAGCAAGTATGAATTTGCTCGCTTTTTCAGAATCTCAGGCATCAAATTCAGCAAGAACACCTGATTCTTGACCGTTGCAAGATGCCCGGCATGTCCAATGATAAATTTATCCTGCAAACCAAGCTTTGTTCTGCATTCATGTCGTTTTTCCGTATCGAACGAAAAACTCTGTGTGTCAATGCCGTTCAGAATAAGCGTTCCTTTGCTTTTGAAAAAATGCTCGCCGTAAAGCCTCGCACCTGCTTTCATACCGCAAGCTGCAAAAGTGTTGGCACATGTCCGAATCAAAAACCGCATTGCTGCTTCATATATGCGCACCTTTAAGCTGCGCTTTTCCGTCAGTGCCGAGTGTGCATGGGAAATCCGCACAGGTACACCACAGAGTTTGCCCGCCAACATAGCCCAACCGATATTGAACATCGTGTGCGCGTGAATCACATCGTAACGGTATGTATTAATCAGCACTTTCAGATTTTTTATATAAGCATGATACCCGTCCGACGGCTGCGGTAAATGGAATACTTTGCACCCCTTCGCTTGCAGCTCCGGCTCATACGCGCCGATTTCATCGCCGAACACAACGTAATGAACCTCGTATCTCTGCGGATCTGCATGGAAGCCGATATCCGCCGCAACCTTCTCGGCTCCGCCGATTTTCAACTTTGCAGCAATAACAAGGATTTTTGTCATTTGTTTTTTATCGGATGCATTTTAAGCACCCATCTGCTAAAGACATAATTGGTCAGACGATTAATGTATGGAATACCATACAGAATTCTTTTAGTGTAGACAAGCGAACCCAGGAATACTCTGCTTCCGAGCCAAAACAATGTTGGATGTTTGTTGTAACGGTCAAGTTGAGTTTGACATTTTTTCCAAAGCTTTTTATCCGGATTGTTCTTCAGGTATCTGTTGCAGTAATTTTCAATATACTCCTTCGTTCTTGCGGAATTTGCTTCGATACATAAACGCGGTAAGTTTTCTGCAATTATAAGTGCCATGCGCTTCTCTTTATCAATTTCCACTCCAAACTGTTTGTAGTACATTTCTTTCATTTTATAAACAGCTTCTGTGTTCAATAAACTGTCCATAAAAGAGGATGTATGCATACAGGATGAGGGTAGTTCCCAATATGTAAAAATAATTCTATTTTGTCTTTTGTTAAAATGCGCATGGAATAGTACCATTTCTACAAAGGTGACATCTTCATGCATCTTAGCTTCTACTGGGTATCTTATTTGTTTTCCTTTCAGAAAATCGGTTCGATATACATATGCACAAGGATGTTGCCAATCGAACCTGTCCAGTCCACAATCTTGGTATGTTATTTCGCGTTCAGCAACACCGAAAACGCGTTCCATTGTTTTATAGTAATTCATTTTTCTATATGCAAATTCGAAGACATCTGCCCCCCCAATAAACTCTTCTATCTGCATTTGATTCAAGAATCCGGGCTCCCACCAGTCATCACTGTCAAGGAAAGCGATATACTCTCCTGTGGCTTTTTCGATTCCCAGATTTCTTGCAGTTGAAACGCCGCCGTTTTCTTTATGTATTACGTACACGTTTGAGTTTTCTGATGCAATACGGTCGCAAACCTCTCCGCTTTTGTCTGTTGAACCGTCATCAACCACCAAAATCTCTGCCCGGTCTCCGCAAGGCTGATCCAACACAGATTTTATCGCACGTGCAACATACCTTTCGCAGTTGTAGACAGGAATAACGACTGTAATTATCGGTTTCATGTTATTTAACTCCTTTTCTTTGCCAGATCAAATGCAGCACCCAACCGAACGGTAAACACAACCACATTAAGATCTTTGCCTGACACTCTTTTGCCATTTCGATCGGTGTTTTGTTTGCAAAAAAACCGTAGCATGTATAAAGCAGTCCGTTTTTAACTCGATTTGATAAATAATTTTTCCTTGCCATATATATATTTGCATGATACATACCTCCAAGCGGGTTGCGAATCCGTAGTGAACGGCCGGATTTGGTCAGTCCGCCGTCAAGGTATTCGCAAAGATAAATCACATGGTTGATGTATACGCATTTACAGTCGTGGCTGACACGGCCCCAGAGCGCCCCTTCCGCAAGGAATCGTTCGCCCTCAAACACCGGAAATGGGTATTTCTTAAACAGTTCTGTGCGGATCACTTCGCAGCAATCATTGCTATGAATGCAAGTACGGCGATATCGCATAATGTCCACCGGCTTTCCCCAGTCGTGCACGATACAGTTCGGGTCGTTGACAGTGCTGCCCTTTAAGAAAGTCACTATTCCGACAGCTTCATCGTTTTCCCATTTTCCCCATTCCATCTTTATTGAGGCCACGGCATCCGGTGTCAGTGTATCATCGCTGTCAAGAAGCAAAACGTACTTTCCATGAATCAAATCGTGCGCAGCGTTCAGCGCTGTATGCTTACCGCCATTGTTTTTTTTGCGATAGAACACAGGGAAGCTTTCGGTCTGAAAACTCCGGGCGACCGCCTCCGTATCATCGGTGCTGCCATCATCGACGACAATCCATTCAAAGTCTAAGTCTGTCTGTTGGCATAGAGATGCATAACATGCAGAAAGAAGATTCGCGCGATTATATGTGGGAGTTATTATCGATAAAAAAAGCATATCACACATCCCTTGCCTTTTCCAAATAGAACTGTTCCAGTTTTTTCGCACCGGTTCTAATATCATAACCGGAAGCCTTTACTTCATCACAGCGATCAGTCCTCGGCGTGCTGCGAAGAGTCAGAATATGCTCCGCCCACCGCCGCGTCGTATCCGACAGACTCAATTTTGTCACCAGTCCCGTTGTTACCCTGCATTCATCCGTTACATTATCTGATATTACGCAAGGTAATCCGGCGGCTTGGGCTTCCACAAGCGTAACTGCCAGACCCTCATACAACGACGGAAGCACAAAAACATCCATAGCCTGAAGCAAATCCTGAATATCCGATCGTACACCGGTAAATATCACTTTCCTGTCAAGCCCCATATGCTTCGCTTTTTTCTCAATTGCTGAGCGAAGCTTTCCGTCTCCCACCAACATCAACCGCGCATCCGGCTCCATCTGCGCCACCTCAGCAAAAATGTCCAATAAGAACGTATGATTTTTTTGAGGCATAAACCGTCCCACATGCCCCAGAAGAACGGCGTTTTTTGATATATTGAGTTTTTTTCTCAAAGCCTCGCGCTTTTCCGAATCAAATTTGAATGCAGCAGCATCAACAGCGTTCGCTAATATTTTAAAGGGAGCACCTGAAAACATCCAATTTCCTGCTTTTTGGCTGCATGCCATTAAAGATGTTGCATATTTCGGGATGCTTTTCATATAAAAGATTTTGATTAAGTATTTTAAATTTTTGTCTTGATTTGCATTGTGACTGTGTGCAATTCGCACAGGAACACCGCATTTTTTTGCTTCCTGTAATGCAACCGAACTCAAACAATCCTGATGTACATGAACAATGCGGTATTCAGGATGTTCCAAGAAGAAACTGTCCATTGCGTTTCTGTATGAACGACTCCACGGAACAAGCCGAGGCATGTGATACAACTTGCCGCCGAGCGATTCAATTTCGTCGTCATAAGCCGCTTTTCCCGTCCGATGAGTGAGGAAATCAAATTGCACTAAGGAGCGGTCAATATGTCGATAGTAGTTCATGAGCATCGTTTCCAGGCCACCGCGATCCATACTTGTTACAACATGCAGAACGCGAATGGGCTGATTTTTATTTTCCATTTCATACCTCATAAGTCTTGCAGCAGCATACACACTTTCTTCAAAGAATTTTCTTCTTTAAACATTTCCGCTGCCTTCATGTTGTACGCGCCCATTTCCTCCCTGAGCCTTTGATTTTCAATCAATTCTTTCAATGCAGCTGCCACAGATTCTGCGTCGTTCCGTACAACAAGCCCGCCTTTGCCATCCTTAACTAAATCAACGTTGCCGCGAATATTCGAACAGACGATCGCCTTTCCGTCAGCCATCGCTTCCAAAAGCGCACGCGGCAGCCCCTCTTGGATTGATGTAAATACAAATGCATCTGACGCACAGCAAAGCTGCGGAATATCCTTTCGATAGCCCAATAACTTCACTTGTTCTTCCAATTTGAGCATTTTCACGGTATTCTTCAGCTGCAGTTCTAACTTGCCGCATCCGCATACAAATAATTTGACATTTGAATTTTGAAGCAGTTTAACCGCTTTAATCATAACATGTTGATTTTTTCTTGGGGTTAACTCACCCACTGTCAACAACAATGTATCATTCGGAGACAATTCAAGTTTCTCCCTCCATTGTTTACGAACGTCATTATTCGGCGCAAAGCAATCGAGATTCACGCCAACGCCAGGGATCTTCTCCGTCCTTTTCGCATGAAAACCTTTCGCGCGCTGATAATCCTCTTCATTGATAGTAATGATCATGTCGCACAGGCGGGAGCAATACTTTTCAACAGGATAATAGAGCAGCCAATTTGTGAGCGGCGCACCTTTATAAAAATGGAATCCGTGCACCATATAAACGACTTTTGTGCCTTTTTTGCGCACAGTTTTTGCTGCAACGCGAGTCATAACGCCCATAACGGGCTCGTTTGTCCAGATCACGTCCCAACTGCGGCCGTTAATGATCTTCTTCAGGTCGCTTAAGCCTTTTCGATTGCGGAGCGAAAACGGATTCCGAACCAAGCGCACAGTATGGACAGGAGCAATGCCCGAAAGCACAGTGCGTAGTTCCTGTAGACGTCCGCCGACTTCGGAACATGCGAGTTCAACGGAAAACCCATGCTCGGAAAGGTATTTCACATGCGGCACGAGAAACTGAATCGCCATCAGATCCGTGCAGGTCAACAGCAGCCGCTTCATCCGATTGCCTCCGAAATACGCTTTGCGATGCCGTTTGCATCCAATCCGAATTGCATCCGCAGATATTTTTGACTTCCCACAACCGAACAGTAAGTATCATCCAGGCCGATACGCAGCAATCTTGCATGCGCAGGCAGCTCAGAAAGAACTTCCGCAACCGCACTGCCGAATCCACCTAAAATATTGTGTTCTTCAACGACTGCGATAATTTCAAAATCCTTTGCACAGCGCAGTATGGTTTCACGGTCGATAGGTTTAACCGTCGGGAACGAACAAAGCTCCGGGTTAATTCCCTTCTTTGCAAGAATATCCGCCGCACCGACAACCTCATCCAGAATTGCGCCGGTTGAAAAGACGGCGATGCGTTCACCTTTGTGTATTCGAATGGCCTGTCCGATTTTGAAATTTTCAATATCCTTGTGGATACGTTTTTCCCCGCCGCGCCCAAGCCGCAGGTAACATGTTCCGGGATATTCCGCAATTGCCTTCGTTGCCGCTTCCGCCTCCGCAGGATCTCCCGGACAAAGTACCGCAACATTCGGCAGCGCACGCATCACGGCAATGTCCTCGGTTGCCTGATGACTCATGCCCAATGAACCGTAAACAAACCCACCGCCGACGCAAACGATTTTTACATTTGCATCATGGTAAGCGCAATCATTCCGTATCTGCTCAAGACAGCGCAATGTCGGAAAATTTCCTATTGAATATGTGAAGACAATTTTTCCCTCCGCGGCTGCTCCTGCCGCGGCAGCGGTCATGTTCTGTTCCGCAATTCCGGCGTTGACGAATTGATCCGGCAGCTGCTCCCAGAAGGGCTTCAGCACGCCGAACCCCAAATCCCCGGTGAAAAGCTCAATATTCGGATTGCTTTTTGCAAGTGTAATTAATGTGCGAACAAAGGTATCTCTCATTGCATGTTCTCCCCTCGCGTTCTGCCCGCTCCAAGCAGCCTGTCACATGGTTTTTGTATAAATTGTGCCACTTTGTGAATAAGGAATGCGTAAACAAGAATCAAACCTGTCACAACAATGAAATTAATCGGAAAAGGCAGGTGACCGAACTTTTGAATAATAAGTCCCTGACCCAAATATATTTCCAATGTCAGACCCGCAACAAAAGTTACCGATTTGCGAATTAAGGCACTTGTTCTTTCAAATACACCTTTCTTCTCTGCTTTCACAAATAAAACAGCAGTGCTTCCAACGAGCAGAACCTGAATTATTGGCAGAATGAATTGGAAGCCGCTGACTTCATGTACCCTTGAAAGAGCAATTTTCCCCGCAAAATATGCGGCTGCCAACACAAAGAAACCTACAATATCCGGCACCGTAATTTTCGATCCGATTCTGTCATAGTGTTCTCTGAAATATGCTCCGACAAGCATTGATGCCAAGAATTGAAACCGACACCAGTGTTCCCCAACATCATCAATGTGATAGCGTGACTTATCACACAAAAACGCATACATCAACAGATATACCGCAAGCACTGCTATCAGAAACCATAACATGGAAATACCAGTCTTTTTTTGTATTACGCGTATAATGTAGTATATTAAATATAAAATCATTATGGATGAAATGAAATGGTACCATGTAGGATAAATAAGGCAATGTATATAAGCCATGATCCCATCCGCACTCCAAAATTTCACTGCCAGATTTACGACCGCTACTATCCACAACGCCGGATAGACGCGAACGATTCGTTTTGCGTACCATTTTGGAAATGACTTTCCAATGTTATACAAGCAAAAACCCGATAGAAAAAAATAAATGCAATTTCCATAGTGTCCGCCAAACGCCATCGCGGATGCAGGCCAGATATCCGCATAGTGGGAATTTGTTATCAAAATCGCAGCCAAGGCTCTAAGCCAATAGACAAATTGAAACATTAACAGTGTCCTCAAAAAAACTTTCTGATATATGTCGGATGCCATCCGGCAGAAGTTGTGTAATCGACTCCTATATCCGCGCCCGGTTCCGGACGAGCGGGTTTTGCAATGCCGTTCGGCGTGTACGGATCTTTCACGCCGCCGGGCTTAACCGCATACAGTTCGGAAACGGCACAATCATACTCCCAACCGTCATGCGGAAAGCGGTAGTGCCAAAGAACATCGTTTTCCATGAAAGAAACACCCTTTCCTTTTACGGTATTTGCAATCACCGCCGTAGGTTTGTGCGCCGAATTATGCGTATCTCTGAGTGCAGTTTGAAGTGCATCATGATCATGTCCGTCGAGTTCGATAACATTCCACCCAAATGCGCGCCACTTTGCTCCGAGATCCTCAAGTTCCAATGTTTTTTCGCAAGTATCAAGGCTCTGCATGTGATTATGATCAACGATTGCGGTCAGGTTCTCGAGTCTGTAATGGTTGGCAAACAATGCAGCCTCCCATACGGAGCCTTCATCGCATTCCCCGTCTCCCAATACTGCAAAAACTCGGTGAAGCTTGCCATCCTGTTTTGCAGCCAGTGCCATACCCGCCGCAACGGACAACCCATGCCCAAGTGAACCGGTTGAAAACTCCACTCCCGGCAAATGGTGGGACACATGCCCGGACAGCCTGCTTCCGTCTGCATAATGTGTTTTTAGTTCTGCCGTGTCAAAAAAACCGCATTCCGCAAGTGCTGCATACACAGCAGCCCCTGCATGACCTTTGCTCATTATAAAGCGGTCGCGTCCGTCCCATTTTGGATCCTCGGACTTGTACCGCATAATATCCGCATACAACACGGCAATTATATCCGCTGCGGACAGCACCGAACCAATGTGACTCCCTCCGGATAAATGAGTCATTTCAATGCCGTGGCGACGAATCAGCCAGGCAAGGCACTCGCTCTTTTTACTCATTTTGACACCTCGTTCAATTCCCGCAGCTCATCCGAATTCAGCGTCCAGCCTACAGCTTCCGCATTTGAAATAATCTGAGCCGGTCTTTTTATGCCTGCAATCACGACAGATCCGGGCATTGAATCAAGAATCCAGCGAATGGCGCAGGCTGAAATCGATTTTCCGCGTTCTGTGGCAATCTTTCTCAAAACCTCTACTGTTTGCATGTTTCGATTCAATTTTTCGCCGTGAAAATTTATATAAATGTCACGACTCCGACGGTCATCCGCGCCGAAATCTATGTTTTCTTTTGTATATTTGCCCGTAAGAATTCCCTGACCGAGACTGCCCCATGTCATCGGCGTTGTTTTAAGTATATCCTGCGCCGCCAGCAAATCCTGTTCATTCTTTCGACAGGCGAGAGAAAGTTCGTCCTGACAACAGGCAAATCTGCCCGCATACGGTCGCAGCTCGTTCATTCCGTTTGCATGAATATTGGACAACCCGAAAAAGCGGATTTTTCCTGCTTCTTTCAGCTTATCCAACTCGCCCAATACATCTTCAATCGGTGTCTTCCCGTCCCGATAATGAATTGTGTAAACATCCACATAGTCCGTATTCAGTCGGCGAAGACTGCCTTCCAATGCTTTGCGGATGTATTCAGGCGAATTATCGTAGAAAGTTTGTCCGTTCCCTGCACGAACGCCAAACTTCGTTTCAATAACAGCAGCCTTGCGGTGCGTGCCAAGCCCTTTGGCAAGAGTACGCTCTGACTGTCCCAAGCCATATGTATCCGCAGTATCAAAAAAATTCACGCCGACATCCAACGCGGCATGTATTGCAGCAAGGAGCTCATCCTCCCGCACACTACCCCAGCCGTATCCGCCCATTGGACAACCGCCCATGCATAAGCGTGATACTTTCAATGTCGTATTTTCAAGAACTAAATAGTCCATGTCTATTTCTCTCTATTGCTCTTTCCGACGACACGCATAGCTTTTTTAAAAACAGCAGTCACGGTCTTAAAGAAAAGACTCACATCCGTGCCGAACGATACTTCCTTTGCATATCGTATTCTTAATTTGTTTTTCTTCTCAAGTACATATTTTTCGTACATTTCATCCGCATTTTCCGCACCGACAATTTCATCAAGGCTGATGAACTCAATGGAGCTGAAGTCCGTAATACCCGGCCGCACTTCAAGAATAATTTTTTCCTCGCCCTTATAGGCCTCCGTATAGCGCAAAAGCTCCGGCCGCGGACCGATGAAACTCATCGACCCCAAAAGGACATTATACACCTGCGGCAGCTCATCAAGCTTCAGCTTGCGGAGAGCTTTCCCGGTTCTTGTTATGCGCGGATCGTTCAGCGCCGTTGTGCCGCCCATTTTGTCCGCACCCTTGTACATTGTGCGTAATTTAAAAATTCGGAATGCCTTGCCTTGGTACCCGCCGCGCAGCGGGGTGTAGAAAACCGGAAAACCGTCCTCAATTGCAATGAAAATACCTATAATAAAAACAATTGGTGTAACAGCAACTGCAGCAACAAGAGAAAGAATAAAATCAATGATGCGCTTAATGATTCTGTTGTATAATCCGCAATATCCCGCTTGCGGTCTTTTTTCTTTCAGTTCGGTCGCTCTCTGCTCTTTATGATTCATTTATTTTCTGTCCGTTTTTAATCATCTGAAACGTAATGGATTATCCTCACTTTTCAAGACAAGTGCTGAACACCCTCAGAAATATCCCAAACAGATGTTCATTTAAGTGCTCCCCCGTTTCATGCCCTGTTTTTCAAGTGCTGCCTCCATATCGGTTTTCGGGCATGCCTCCGGCACCCACAGCCAACGTGAACTGCGGATGAATCATTCTCATTTCTTCTCTGCGTGCCTATGATCCGCACGCAATGGCGCATCGGGATGGGCAGCAGATATTTACAGCCGAAATTTTTCAAGCGTCACGGATCGCTCCGACCCAATGCAGCGTGATGCATATGCGCATTCAACAAAGTATGCTGTAATGAACTCAAGTGCGGTATGCCTTTTCGGCATCAAAATGCGCAAAATACGACTATTTTGATGATTCATTATACCATGATTGACGGAGAATTGCAAGAGTTTTGACTGAAGGGCGTTTGTAAGAGTGTAACCAATCATTAACACCGAAACACACCGTGCTGCTTTGTGTTCAAAATCATCTGTTGGCGAAAATGTGTATCTGTGGTATTCTTCATGTGGGAAACGTCTTCTGCGAATGTCTTGGGCATTATAACTGCTCATGATCCGCAGGTGTAAGGTATACATTTTGGCTCATTCCTTCAAGGTGAGTATAGTTTTCCACGCTTGTATACCATGACATCCGCTTCGTCCTTGCCGAACAATAGTCGCAAAAGCTGAGTGCGGAACACCAGAATCAATGTCGCCACGATTAGGGAAATGACCATCGAGAATTCAAAAAAGAACTTATCTCAAGATTGTTGAGCAATAGCATTTCATCAAGTTTGATAGCAAATTGCTCGCGGAATTCGTTCTTTTCGTAAAACGCGTCGATGATTTGCTCAAAGTACGGTTTTGCCCAACAGTCATGAGTGCCAACGGGAACAATATAGACATTTGGTGAAACGATCTGTCGCGCACTTGTGCATGAAAGAACAAAAACGGGATATAAATCGTCTGTCATCGCCGGCATGAATCCCAGACTTATTTCTTGTTGTTGAATATCAATCAGGCACTGTGCGAAATCCTCTGATTCACATTGCAAAACAGGTCTGCATAATTGCAGAAAATCTATCAGCATTCTTATTTCCTTCTAATAAAACACAGTTAAACTGTTCTCATTCAAATGTATATTTAATCATCGGCAAATAAAACTCATCAGACAGCAACCGCAATTTTTCTGTCAACGTTCTCTTATATCATAAGCCGAACGAATAATTGCAATTACTCGGTTTAAAATTTCAAGGGAGCATATTAAAATGCCGGCAGTTGACTTTTCCTGTTTTGTCGGTTACATCAACTGCCGGTATTGTGTTATTTTAATTCAGTACCACTCGGTTTATGAACATTAGTATTCATCCTCGTACATTGTAATCATTGCAGAGCAGGTTCATAGCCGTCAACAGTTTGTGGCAATAGATAAACGGACCAACAATGATCAATTCACCCAGCACGTTCCATCCCCAGAATGTACCGGCTCCGAATTTGTAGTTGATGCCTCTTCGCGCCAGTTCTGCGCCGATTCTTTTTGAAATCCTATGACTCCAGACAAGAGGAACAATGCCTAATGTCAGCCACGAAAAGATGAAAAAGACCAAGCAGTAGTGCATAGTTTTTTTGCCATCGTATCTGCTTGCGATTGTGTTAATGTCAGAGCTGATATTTGACATCACCACGATGCCGTAAATACCCAAAGTTATTATTGACAAAAGAATATACTTGAGCAAGCTGCGATTTGTTTTTAATTGTCTTGCAGGGCCTGGTGAATTCTGTGTGTCATCAATTTTACATCCGCAGTTTAAGCAAACTGCTGCTCCGTCATTGACTTCTTTTCCGCAATGTTTACAATACTTCATAATTTGTCTCCTCGCTAATCTGCATTTTCTGATTCTGTGATTACCGCTGTCGTACTCAGACCGATGATACCGCAGCCGGCACATAAGTGAGTTAATAGGGAACACCTACTTCTCTTAACAATTGATATTATACATCAAGATGATTTTAAAGTCAATAGGTTGGGATAGTATATTCACTTTTATCATTAATTGATTGCACTTGCCATCCAAATTCCTGAACTGCGCCGTTGTCACGGGAAGTGTGCAGATATTCTCCGCAGCGGATCACGCCTGTGCTGAAATAGCTTAAAAGACTTGTTTCAAACTGTTCAAGCGATTTTCGAACATAGAAAAATCCACCGTAATTCGATTAAAATCACGGTGGACATCTGGCAAATAACCCTAACTTTAATAGAATTTCAAGGGGGTGCAGTAGTTTTCGGAAATGCACCCCCTCTGTGGAAAAATTTCTCATGACTGATCTATTCCTTCAAAAACGTGGCCAGAAGCATCCAGGTTTGTTATCAGAAAATTCGTGACTGCTCCACGAAACTCCGCTTCTGCGCCCTTATTTTTCCAAAATGCCCGGTTTGCGTCCTCGATTTTCGGCTGCATCTGCTCGATCTGGTTATCGTCCAACGGAAAACGGACATCACCAAAATCGTCATTCATAATTTTGAGAATCAAATCGTGATACTTATGTGCACCGATTGTTTGTAAAGCGGCTATGATTTCAAAAAGATGTTCTGAAGCAAGGATCTCCTGCAAATCGTCCATGGCGGACAGCCAAAACTCCACGCTAAGGGCGAGCAGCCTTTCACTCTGAGACATAGATTGCTGCAGTTCAAAGAGCTTTTCCCAGTGGAAAGACGGCAGTTGCTCCAAGACGTTACCTTTCTCCATGTAAAACTCGTTGTATGATTCCGTGCGCCACCCTCCGGCTCGCTTTATTACAACGCTATATTCGGATAGCCCATTATCATATATCACCGCGTTTTGCGAAGACAGAATATCATCCTCAATATAATAAACGCCTGCTTTGGGAACGTTTGCATCCAGTGATTTTCCGTTGCGTATTGTTCCGATGTACTGACCGTTAATGTACATTCGATACGGCAAAAGAGCTCCCGCAAATGCGGATTTCCGATGAATATGGAATCGCACCTCACGCATGAAATCGCACTCCTGTATGTGGATTCAATTATTTACATTGCTTAAAAAGTCCACCGTAATTCGATTAAAATCACGGTGGACTTATGGCGGAGAAGGAGGGATTTGAACCCTCGCGCCCCTTCGCAGAGCCTACTCCCTTAGCAGGGGAGCCCCTTACAGCCACTTGGGTACTTCTCCAACTTAATATACTGTTAAAAAACTGGCGGAGAGAGAGGGATTCGAACCCCCGGTGCCTTGCGGCATCACTGGTTTTCAAGACCAGCTCCATAAACCACTCGGACATCTCTCC
>OHSE01000127.1_pt1 | contig 37866 bp, 28 predicted proteins | sample 1578531 | NCBI WGS metagenome assembly OHSE01 (sample SAMEA3879541, study PRJEB24766) | human gut metagenome | biome: human-associated habitat; feature: feces | place: USA | collected 1985/1987
GTAATTGTACAAAAAAATTTTCCACTTTTTGTACAAAAGTATGTTGACATTTACATCTATGGGCTGAGTGCCGCGTGTATGCTGCTGTTCGCGGTGCTGATGCAGGCGGCGGACGCATTTGTAGTGCATGGACAGACCGCCGCATGGGGCAGCTTCGGTGCGATGCTGCTGCGGGAGGACGCAGGCGGCTATGTGCTGGTGGGCGTCGTTTCCTTTGCCGCGGCGGCGGTCATCACTGCGCTGTGCTTTCGGCTTAGAAACAGAGAAAATCGTAGAAAAGGCGGAGCGGATAAGCCCGCACGACACGAAAAGGAGGAGAAAATCCAATGAAAAAACGAATACTCAGTATCTTACTTATATGCTGCATGGTGCTGACCATGCTGCCGACAACTGCGTTTGCTGCGGTGAGCGATTCGCTGGGCAACACACCTGAGGAAAATCAGGAGATTTTGGAGCAGCTCTCCGCCTTGACCGGCGGTAGCAGCGACCAAGTGCTTTCCATGCTGAACGCTTTGGGGCTGCTGGATGAAGCCGGCAATTTAAAGGTGGATCAAACCATCACGCTGGACGGCCAGGTGTTGACACTGGCGGCTGTCATGGAGCAGCTGGAAAATCCCGCCACGGATCTCACCCGTATAGCCGACGTGGATGGGACTCCGGTGGCGCTGGGCGATTTGAAGACTATGATCCAAATCGAACAGGAGCTGCAGCGGATCAAGGACACCTATTTCTCCGACAAGGAGTTTACCGGGGAAGCCCTGGAGAATCTCAATAGCCTGATGGAGCAGCTGGAGCTGCAGGGCATCAGTTTGCAGTATTCCGCCTCTGCCACAGCGCCTGTGGGCGTTGAGACGGTGGATATGAGCGGCATGATGAGCCAAACGCTGGGGGCTTCCGCAAACAACAGCTGGAGCTCCGGGACTTTTACTGTATACCGCGGAAAACCGGCCGGCTTTTCCTACCGCATTCAAAAAGGCCAGCTCAGCGAGTATATCACCGATGTGAAGGTCTCGATAGGCAAGACGAGTGGGGTCAAGCAAAGCGACGGGTCCTACAGGCTGGCCTATGACGTAGGCGAATCTTACAGTTTAGGTGGTTGTAAAATCACTGTCGAGGTTACAACCAGAGGAGGGAACCCAGACTGGCTCAAGGATTCTTATTCCTATGGCGACCTGTTGGGGATGATCGAATTTTACGATGCGGAAAATCTGGTGTTCTATGACGGCGCCGCTTATGCCGACCACTGTCAGCTCAAGCTAATAAAGACGGTTGACGACCCCGCAATAAAAACAGAAATGACCGCGCCGAACTATGAGGAAGAACTCAAAAATACAACCGTATTATATGATGATTTGTTTATTCCTTTGCTGGCAGAAAAATACACTGTCGCCAACGGTGCCAACAATCCGGACTTCGTTGTGCTAAGCAATACCATCGGAATTCTGGAGGGTGCCCGCAACTCGGTGCTTCCCGGCGGCTCCCCTAAGTTTTATCAGCCATACAAAATCGACGCCAGCATCAAGTTTGACTGGAGTACCGATGTAGCTGCCTATGCTGGCCCTGCGCCGTATGGCTATAATAGTACCACACAACACTATGCCCCGTTCTATCTGACGGAGTACAAGCTCGATGGAACATCTCTGGAGCTCAGCGGCGACAGAACGAAAGCGCTGGACTGTACGATTAACAAGGGCAGTACGGTCAGCATCTCCCTGCAGTCTACCACGCAAAACAGAAGGGCACAGCAGTACTTTCTGCCCTTCCAACTGTTTCTGAAGAATGTAAATAGAGATATCCAAAATTCCACCACCACCGCCAAGACCAGCAACGTCACCGCCAAGCTGTTGGACTCGGACGCCCCCATCATTCAAAGCGTCACGGCCACGGCGGGAACCTATGCCAGCGGACAGCATGTGCCCATCACAGTTACCTTTAACGAGTTCGTGGATCTTAGAAACGCCCGCGTGGCCATCAATGGCAAAGAGTATACCGCCGCTGAGCTTTCCATGAACGACTACGGCGTCACGGCAATGCTCTGGTACCCAGTTCAGGATGCGGATGGCACCACGGTCACCGTCAATGGTATGACCGGTGTGAAAGATGTTTTCGGTCATACGCTGGATACCACACAATATCCAAGCGAGCCGATTACCGACGTTACGCTGAAGAGCGTCTTGATGCGCAACGCTCCCACCGCACTGACGGCCACCTACGCCACCGGCAAGGCATCGTTCACGATGAACGCCAACATGGAGCAGGACTCCTACAAGACCGTATACAGCAATTATCACACCCCGGAAGGAACAGAGCCGAAGGAAGCCCCTTTCCGCCTCGAACTGAGGTACGACTCCACGGTTGAACCAATCCATCTGCAGGTCTATCTGGACACAGAGAAGGAAGCCTTCACCATTAGCGACTATGCAATCGCACCCGCGGCTTACACGCGCACCTACACGGTGACGCTGCAGGCCAACGAGGGCACGAAAGACGCTCCTAACTGGGTGAATGTGCTTCCCCTGACCCGGCAGTTCACGGTGGCAAAGAAAGTTTCCGCGCACACGGTGACCATCGCCCAGGAAGCGAATGACGCCGACTATACGATTTCCCTCGCCGAAACCACCCGCCCTACGCTTAAGGCTGAGGTTTTTGGGGAAAACGGTGAGCAGGCAAGCTACACCACCGGTAAATGGAGCAGTAGTGACACGCTCATTGCCACCATCAACGAGGATACCGGCGTTGTTGCCACCACAGGAACCAAGGTGGGAGCCGTCACCTTTACCTTTACGGCGGACAACGGGACTGAGGACACTGCCGATGATGTGACGGGTGAGTCAAAGCCTTATACCGTGACGGCAGGCGATTCCCTGGCACTGGTGATTCCCGGCGGCTCGTCCATCGTGACGCGGGTAAATCAGCCCGCCACCGTACTGTGGAGCTCCAACGCCGCGCTGATGGCACCGAATAAAGAGTTTAAGTACAGGATTGACCTGTATGAGGGTAATTATGAGAATAAGGCGGCGCTGAGCGGCCTCAATCCCGTTGCGACTTATTATACAGCCAGCAAGGATAAAAACAGCGTGCGGATCAAGGAGAATGTGCTCTCCAAGCTCTCCACCGGCAATACCCCTGCCTACACGGTATTGGTATCCATGCCGCACCCCAACGCCGAGAGTGAGAACGTCCGCCTGTCGGCACTTGCCTGGATCATCGTGCAGGCACCACCTGCCACGGCCAAGCTGACACCGCCCCAGAGCATTTACCTCAAGGATACCGACGTCGCCGTCAATATCGACTGGTCGGTGAAAAACGCCACTGACGGCGCCTCTCAACCGGCCACACTGACCATTACCCGGGTCACAGAGGACAAAAACACCCAAGAGGTGGCCAGAGAGCGCCTATTCGGTACCTCCGGAAGCTTCTCCCTGCCATTACAGAGTGTGAAAGCCGGCAATCTAAAGGACACCTATCAAGTGGTTTTGAGCGTGGAGAATCCTGGTGAGGAATCTCCAAGCACCGACTCCTTCCCACTGTATGTCTACGATGCCGACGCACTGAAGGTGCTGGACGACAAAGGAAACACGATTTCTAAGCTGAACATGGACAATACCTCGAAGGTCAGCGGCAACCTGCCCACCGATACAGCTAAAATTTTGCAGCTGCGCCAGGAGTTGGGGCTGATCGAGTACATAGGCATCAACTATGACGAGTACGGATGGAACTCCTTTAAAGACGGCATCCGGTGGCTCTCCAGCAACAGCAATGCCATTTCCGTCAACTACAAGCAGGGAGGATTGTATGAGGACATCAGGAACTTCTCCTTTGATTCCTACCTTCCCGAAACCAAAATGGCGCTGTCTGCCTTGGCCAACGGCACCGCAACCGTCACGGCTACCCATGCCGCCACGGGCATGCGTGCCGACGTACAGGTGACAGCGAAAACGCTGCAAAATAAGTTCTATCTCTTCCAGTTGACGCCTGCAGCGGAAACAACGCTGCAATACACCGACGGCAAAGGTGTGCCTAAAACGGTCACGACCAACAGTGAAGGCGTGCTGGCACTTTACGAACCCAACGGAATCGCCAGTGAGGTGTCTCTGCGGTCTGGCTCCGGCGAGGATATTTATTTAGGTACCATCTATAAAGAAAATCTGCGTTCCGGCGAGCGGGATGCCACAAAACTGCAGCTTTATCCCTTGAATACCTTCAGCCTTCGTCGAGTCGCCCGGGCATCTGTGACGCTCATCACGCCTGGCGGTAATCCTCTGGCGAACAAAACGGTGACCGTTCGCGGTGGCGTTTATAAAAACGGAGGCTACTGCGAGACAGCTCTGCTGGGCTCCAGGGCAGGAGCCCTTGTCAGCGGCATCACCGGCGACACCTATACCACGGATGCGGCGGGAAATATAACCGTCTATCTGGATTCCACCCAGTTCTGGTCGGCCGAAAAGGGCGAGAGCAACACCACGGCGCTTTCCGCTCTGGATCAGCTGGAGTACATTCTGGAGATCAGCGCAATTGACGGCGACAAGTACTATCCGCTGCTGCTGACCGTCAACGGCAAGCTGGGCGTGGACGATGTAATGCGCACCGCAGAGGGCGTTGTCTCTCTGGAGCGCGTGCCGGAGGGGGAGGAAAACAAACCCTTCATTGTGGCGCAAAGCGTTGATTACGGTCTTGCCAACGGTCAGAAGGTGGATGTCCGCAACTCGACTGGAAAAATTGGCCCTAACAGCAGCTTTAAAACAGCAACCCTGCACACCACCATGTTCCTCTGGGGCGAGAAGATTGCCAATGCGAAGAATTACAGTCTCAAGCTGGCGGACGAATACGGCATTCTTCCTGCCACCCAGAGCAGCAGTACCAAACAATACCCATTCTCATCCATCCCTGTAGCGGAAAACGATCTGACCCTCACAGAGGCCACCATGACCACCTCCGGATGGATTGCCGACGGCAAGGATGTAGGTATGAAAACGCAGCTGAGCCTGAACGGCAGCCTGTTGCAAGAGAAAATAATGCCATTCCGGGTCGTTGATCTGACCCGAGTTCCCAAGGTGACAGAGGATGACCGCGTCACCGGTATTCTGCTGACGATGAAGGACTCCAGTGGAGTGAATGACGTTGACTTTGGCGGAGTGGGCGATAGTAACATTCTCAAGGTGCTGACCGGACGGCTGGATGATCTGAGCGGTCCGGTGGACACATCCGTGTTCAAAATGATTATCACCCCTAGCGAAGATCCTTCCGTGTTCCGTGCCATGATTTGGGCCGGGTACAATACGCTGGAGATGGAGGACATGGACTATTCTGAGGACGGCGTGGCCTTGGGTGCGAATGTGCTGACGCAGAACCTGGAAGTGGGCGTGCCCGGGATCGGAGATCTGAGCCAGATGGCCAAGGGTACCTATAATCCTAAGGGAGAGTACAAAGCCAACTCCATGGCCGGCAAGGTCACCAACACGGATCTCAACTTGCAGTTGGAGGGCTTTTACGAAGCGGAAATCCGCTATAACGCCGAAAAAAAGGAGTGGGAGGTTTTCACCGTAGGCGGCGGCTTTACCGCCGGCGTTGGCGTGGGCTTCTCCTTCAGCGTGAACGCCATGGCTGGCCCCGTGCCGTTGACAGCAACCTTTGAGCTGGGTGGTGCCATTCAGCTGGATTTCCGTACCGCAGTGCGCTACGGTCAGCAGGGCGAGGGTACAGAGCTTGCCTGGAGTGATCCTACGGCCACGGCAGTGAATGACTTTTTGACCACGCTGCGTATCAACGCCTATGTCCACGCGTTTGGCGGCATTGGCTTTGACTATTCGGTCGTGGCGCTGAAGATCGGTCTATTCGGCAATTTGGATGTGGACAGTCAGAATAAGTTCCTTTCCCGCACCTATCTTGCCGACGAGACAAAGCGCCAGATCAACGGTCAGGCCCTGGGAATCCAAAGCGAAGTGGGAATCAAATTTGTGGCCAGCTTCCTGTTTATCTCCTACGAGGCGGTGATCGCCTCCGGAACCCTTGGAGGCACCAAGACTTTTAATGACTGGAAAACAATCGACAACTACTGGAATAACGCCACCAGTGGGCTGAGCCTTGCCTCGCTGCGGATGGCGGCGGCCCAGAGCGGAATGCAGGTGGCTTCTGGAAGTGCAACGCTCCAAAGCCGGGACTATCTGGAGCAATATGCCCGTACTTGGGGCCAGCCCCAGCAGCGAATGAGACTGTTCTCTCTGAACTCCACCAGTGGACTGGAAAACATCCAGACCAATGCCAACCCAACATCCTATCCACAGCTCAGCGATGACGGGAAGGTATTGGCCTACATCAACGACGGCAACAGCAGCAGTATTTACGACAGCCGGGCACATTTCTCCACCCTCAATGGCAGCGGCTATTCTGTCTCCAGCAAAATTGACAATCCTACAGGATTCTCCGGCTACGGTGACACGAGCGTTTCTTTGTCCGGTACTGACCGCTTCGCGGCGGCGGCTTGGGTTCGCATGGGCACCGACCTGCCGGGTAAAAATGCCGGTGATCCCGTGACATTGGAAGAGCAAAACCTGCTGATGAACAGCACGGAGATCGTAGTGTCCGTCTATAACGGCACAACCTGGACTTCCACCCGCCTAACCAACGACGGCACGCCGGATCTGGCCCCAGCCACGGCAGTGGGCGGCGACGGCAAGGCCATCGTGTTCTGGCGCAGCGTCTACACCCCAGATCCTGGTACGCAGGGCAGCAACCTGCTGAACTTCACGACCAGAGATTGTATCATGTACAGTTGCTATGACAGCAGTAACGGCGACTGGAGCAATGCCAAAATGCTTTATAACGGTGCTACTGGCAGAGTGAAGGCGTTGCAGGCGGCCATGCTGCCCGACGGAACCGCTATGGCGGTTTACTCGCTGGACCGCAGCGGAACCGGAGATACCTCCGCCTACGAGATCGCCTATTGCACCGTGGCTGCTGACGGAACTCCCGGTACAGCCATGCTGGCGACCCGTGACAGCAATCTTGACGAAAACCCTCAGGTCGTTGCAGCCAACTTCGGCAGCGGGGATGACCGATTTGTCATCGGTTGGCACAGTGTCCGAGACGGCAGCAGCGATATCCAGCTGTTGGCTGTGGACGGCAGTGGCACCATGTCCAACAGTTTCCCTGGCTCTCTGTCTGCCCTGACTAACAGCGGCAACGCCGTCGTGGGCGGAGACTTCCGCTTCGCTTCACTCAGCGGGGATCATCGCAGCCTCAATGATCTTACCATCGTCTGGAATGAGACTGTCAATGACGTCAACGGCGCGGTAGATCACGGCATTTTGAAGGCGGCCAAGCTGCGCTATGCCACAAATACCTATACTCTCTCCGCACCATTGGAACTGGCAGAGCTGCCGGATCGCACGCTGGCTGACCACTTTGATGCCTATGTCAGCGGCAGCAATCAGGCGCAGGCTGTCATTCAGGCCACCTTCTATGACGATGAAAACCCGCAGGTAATTGGCGGCGTGACCGTTCCGGGTGAGAAAACGAACCTCTATACCGCTACCTCTGATTTTGTCACCGATGCGGTGGAAGTGGAACAGATCGGTGTGGATTATGCAACGCTGGCACTGAACAGCCTGACACCTATTAGCTTTACCATCCGCAACACCGGGCTGAACGATGTGACAAACCTAAAGGTCAGCATTGGCAGCGGGGAAACCGCCACCCTTACGGAAACACTGCTGCCAAATGAAAGCACCACCCTTACCGTCTGGCACCATGTGGGGGACCACGTGACCAACCCGGGCTATACCATCACCGCTACCAGCGGCATCAGCGAAAAAGGCACAGTGTATCTGGATTATCCCGACATTGGAATCTCGCAAATGGAAGTGATTGCGGAGAGTGCCGGCAAGCGCACGGTGCGCATGACCCTCTATAATTCCTCTGCCGCCACTCTGGCCGGCAAAAAGGGTCGCGAGGTGAAGCTTGCGTTCTATGCGGATGATTTGCATACCAAACATGCAGAGGTAGCCTGCACCACAAACGGTGTATCGGTTCGCGATAATGAAATTACCATTTCCGAAGACAGCGCCCTCGCCCGCATCGATCAGGGAACCTTTACACTGGACCTGACCTATGATCTGGGCAAGTATATGAACTCCATTGGCAAAACAGAGATCCCAAATGTGGGTACCTATCTGTACGCTGAGGCGTGGGCGGAAGGTCAGATCGGTGGAACGGGAAGCAATCAGCGCCTGCCGGAGTATGACGGCAGTGACAGCGAGGCCAGCGTCCATATGACCGGCGCACTGGCCCGCACCGGAGAGCGGCTGACGATGGATGTGACACAGGGGAACGACGGCAACGGTCACAGCACCGCCGACATTACCCTGCGTAACAACTCCCTGCAGCCTCAGACTAGCGCAGTGCTGGTGGCCACGCTGCTGGATGCTGCCGGGGCCGTTCTGGAAACGAAAAAGACCAGTATTGGCGGTGCCATCTCCGGGGAAACCTTCCAGACGGAAACCGTCACCTTCTCCCAGCTTGGTACCCGCGTAGTGGTGCGAGCCACAGTGCCCGGTAATGACCTTCTGACCTTTGAAGGTCTGGCAGTGGGGCTCGGCGATTTTACCGCCAACGGAACGAACTATACCTATACGCTGCAAAATGATAGCGGAGCAACATCTACGCTAGTCACAGCGGTGTCTGGAAACGGCGAGTTCGTGAGCATCAACGGACAGGATCTGTCCACCGGCGGCAGCGCAACCGTTGCCATCCCCGACAGCGGCAGAACCGACATTGTCGTGAAAATCGGTGCTAAAACCTACACGCTGACGATTCTGCGCGATAGCGGCACAGGCGACGGTGAGCATACTCACAGCTACGGCAGCGAGTGGAAGTACGATCCCGACAACCACTGGCATGAGTGCTCCTGCGGAGATAAGGCCGATAAGGCGGTACACGACTTCAAGTGGGTTGTTGACAAGGAAGCGACCGCAACGCAAAAGGGCTCCAAGCATGAGGAGTGCAAGGTTTGCGGCTACAAGAAGTCGGCAGTTGAGATTCCGGCTACGGGAACACCGTCTGAGCCAGGCAAGCCGACAGGTCCGGATTTTCCGCAGACCGGTGACAACAGTGATATGATCCTCTGGATTGCACTGCTGTATATCAGCGGCGGTGTTCTGACAGGTGTAATGGTATTTGATAAAAGGAAAAGACATTCCGTCAAATAATCAAAGATAAGTAACAATTAACGATCCATCACGTAAACATCACAATTACGGCACAGAAGGCATAAAAACCGCTGTGCCGTATTTCTTTTCTTGGCGACTGTTTTTGAGAAATAAGCAATTTCTCGGGCATAACCCAACATTTTTTTGCCGGATTCCATGTATACTGTGTATATCAGTGTATATCACACTTATGCACTTTTTCATTTTTACCCCGGCAAGCGGATACACGGATATCAACAGAGTTTGGCACAACAAATAACTCAACCGACGCAGAACCAGATAATGAGGATGAGTTAGACGAATTACTTGATAACAATTCGTCAACTGTGCCGGTTCAAAATAAGCCGTTTCCATCCACTGCAGAATACCGCCAGCTCTCTCTGGAAAAACGTGCTAAACTTCTTCCGCCACCCTCCGATGACCGAATGGAAGAACTAAAAATTGGTAGAAAAAAAGCAAGCAGGGTAAGAGTTGAGTTCTACCCAGAAGTACCTGAAATGAGCAAAAGGGTAGAAAAAAGCAAGCAGGATAAGAGTCGAGTTCTACCTAGAGGTGCTTGAAATGAGCAAAAGGGTAGAAAAACACAGGCTGAGAGAGAGTTGAGTTCTACCTAAATGTGCTTGAAATGAGCAAAAGGGTAGAGAAAAGCAAGCAGGATAAGAGCCGAGTTCTACCCAGAAGTACCTGAAATGAGCAAATGGGTAGAAAAACACAGGCTGAGAGAGAGTTGAGTTCTACCCAGAAGTACCTGAAATGAGTAGAAAGGTAGAAAAAAGAAGTATCAGAACAGACAACAGAAATCATCCTTCAGAGGAGCAGCTAAAAGCACAAGGGGAACAGCAGATAATTACACCGGTTCGCAGACGTGGGCGTGGCAGATGACAAGGCTTTGATTGCCTTTCAAACTCACTTTCGGTAAGAAAAACTCCATTGTACATAAAATGATTTTGTGCTACAATTTTAATGGATATATGTATGAAAGGAGTTGCAAAAAACAGAAGTTATAACGGACACTTGGAGCACGGAGATACATGGCACTTAAGAAAACACATATATGACAATCTTGTGTTTACTCGAGAAACAAAGAGTGAGGAAATACCTGCATTTCCTTGTGAAGAGTATCATAACAAACATTAGGAATAGAAGAAATGGAGGAGAAAAAATCATGAAGAAAAAATGGCTTAAAAAAGGAAGTGCAGTGCTGCTTGCAGCGGCAATGGTATTGTCCGTATTTCCAGGAATGAAGGGAACGCTTGCGACGGTACAGGCAGCGACAGAAAATACGGAACCGGCATCCGAATATTGGACAGATGCAGAAGGACTGAAAAACTTTGGGATATCAAGTACAAAGACAATTGGTAAAATAAGATTTGGATTAAATGGAAGTGATGCAAGACTCTGGGCAATCTGCGGAGCGGATGGAAGTAACCTTGCATTACTTTCAACCAGCGAGTTTGCACAAGACAAATATGGTAGAACCAGTGAATATTCAAAGAGTAATTTTGTGACATATATAGATACCTATTTAGGTACAAAATATTTCTCTGCAGGAGAAACAGGTAAGATGGCAGATGTCACAGTTAAAACGAATGAACCGAATGGCAAAGGTGGAAATGAAGAAAAAACAGTGAAGGACAAGAAATTATATCTGCCAAATTCACTAGACCAGAAATCTGATGGACAGACAACAATATATGTAGGAAGTGGGAATAATATTGCTATTGATGTAACAAAGCTGACAGATACCAATGGCTTTCAGTACTATGATAGCTGTCGTTTCTGGCTGCGCTCGCCGAACTATGGTAGTAGTGACAATGCGCTCATTGCTGCTCCAGGCTACGTTGTAGGCATCATAAGTGTCGACGGCTGCGTAGGCGACGACGACTTTCCACAAATCTTTAGTATTTCGGTAGTGCCCGCTTTTAATTTGAATCTGTCGGATGTCTCTTTTGCATCTGCTGCGGAAGCAGCATCATCTTCATACAGTGGATTTAAGGCAAATAGTGAGATGGTAGCGAATACCTATACTTTAAGATATGCATCTGCCGGAACTGAAGAAGCCGTCATTAGCCTGGATGGAACTAAGATTAAGGTAACAAATGCAAATGAAAAATACCTGATGGTGCAGAACAGTACCGGTGTGTATGCATTGAAAATTGATTCTAATAATCAGACCATCAATGCAAGCGATATTCAAATGGGTAGTGCTGAATCAGACAAATTAGCCAACTTCAATAACTGTAAGGTATGGTTGGAATCAACGGATGCAGATAGAATCACAACAGCGAAGATGGCAACTCAGGCAGCTCCAACACCAACTTATACCATCACGGCAGGAGCAGGCGGAACACATGAGTTAAGCACGGATGGAACATTAACAATTACCTGTGATGGTGCACTTGATAAATTAACAGGAATCTATGTGGATGATAAGCTTGTGGATGCAGCAAATTATACATTGAAATCCGGCAGTACAATATTAACACTCAAAGCAGAATATCTGAATACATTAAGTGTTGGAACGCATAAAGTGAATTTCCAGTATAGTGATGGAAGTGCAGAAACTACATTTGTGATAAAAGAAGCATCTGTGAAGGATACAACACAGGATACAACAGCACCATCCGAAAAGGATGATGCTCCAAAAGCCGGAGATTCTACACCGATTGCATGGCTTTTCATAATTGCAGTCATAAGTGGAGCAGGTGTATTGTGCTTTGTCAGAAAGAAAAAGACAGTCAGATAATCTCATTTTGAGGAAATCAAATGATAAATAATCAAAACAACAGACGGGTGGCTTCGGTCACCCGTCTTCGCATGGTTACTGAATCAGATTCTTTCATAATAAGATAAGAATACGGAGGAGTTTCAAAATGAGAATTCAATTTTTGAAACGGATTGATAATTGTAAGGTTTTATGGTAGAATAGGGACGATATTTGGAATTCTTGTAAATCAATTTGAGACAATAATAAAGGCGTGCAAGCCTTATAAACAGGAGGTTTTAAGCTATAATGGAACAGTATAAGCAGGAATTTATTGAATTTATGGTGGATTGTAAAGTCCTCAAATTCGGTGATTTTGTAACTAAGAGCGGAAGAAAGACACCCTTCTTTATTAATACAGGTTTTTACAGAACAGGTGCACAGCTTAAGAAACTTGGCGAATATTATGCAGAGGCTATTAATAACAAGTACGGAACAGATTTTGATATTCTGTTCGGACCTGCATATAAGGGTATACCGCTTTCGGTTACCACAGCTATAGCACTTAACGATAAATATGGGGCAGATATAGGATACTGTTCTAACCGTAAAGAAATAAAAGACCACGGCGATAAGGGAATCCTTCTCGGAAGCCCTATCAAGGATGGCGATAAGATTGTAATAATAGAAGATGTAACAACAGCAGGAACATCAATAAATGAGACTCTCCCTATCATCAAAGCACAGGGTAACGTTAATGTTACAGGACTTGTTGTATCCGTTGACAGAATGGAAAGAGGTCAGGGTACCAAGAGTGCACTTACAGAGATAGAAGAGAATTACGGAATCAGGACAACTGCGATTGTTACAATGGCAGAGGTTGTAGAACATTTATATAACAGACCTTATAAGGGCGAAGTTATAATAGACGATACACTTAAAGCTGCTATTGATGATTATTACAAGCAGTATGGTGTAAATTAAATAGAAGAGGGTTTAATTAATGTCAAAGCATAAGTATAAGTTTACCAATAAGAAGCATAGTGTAGGTGGCGTTGCTGCTACAATTATGGCTGCAGCTGCTATTGTACTGATTGTTTTTTCAATTGTCCTCTCATTTAAGGCAAGAGGCGAAGGCGGGGAAATAGTCGGTTCCCTGGCATTGATGGCACTTGCCTTTTCTGTATTTGGATTGATTATCGGTTTACTTAGTTACAGGGAATTTGACAGATATTATACCTTTTCATTGATAGGAAGCCTGATTAATGGTATTATAATAGTACTTTTAATAATGTTATTATTTGTAGGAATTTAAGCGAGGTAAGAAAATGGCTAAAGTAGGAATTGTCATGGGAAGTGACTCAGACCTTGAGGTTATGAGCAAAGCAGCGGAAATGCTTGAAAAGTTTGGTATCGATTATGAGCTGACTGTTATTTCAGCACATCGTATGCCTGACGTATTTTTTGATTATGCAAAGACAGCAGAGGAAAAAGGTTTTAAGGTTATAATTGCAGGAGCCGGTGGAGCAGCACATCTTCCGGGTATGTGTGCGGCAATTTTCCCAATGCCTGTTATTGGTATTCCAATTCATACCAAATCTCTTGGCGGAGTTGATTCTTTATATTCAATAGTACAGATGCCAAGCGGAATCCCTGTTGCAACTGTTGCAATTAACGGAGGAGCCAATGCGGGAATTCTTGCAGCTAAGATTCTTGCAACAAGTGATGATGAACTTCTTAACAGAATCAAAGCATATAAAGATGAATTAAAAGATGGCGTTATGAAGAAAAAAGACAAAATCGAAAAAGTTGGATATAAAAAATACATGGAGGAAAAATAAAAATGGATTACAAGAAAGCGGGCGTTGATATTGAAGCCGGATATAAATCGGTTGAATTAATGAAGGAACATGTTAAAAGCACAATGAGACCGGAGGTACTCGGTGGTATCGGTGGATTTTCAGGTGCGTTCTCAATGGCAGCAATCAAAGACATGGAGGACCCTGTGCTTTTATCCGGAACAGACGGATGCGGAACCAAGGTTAAACTTGCTTTCCTTATGGACAAGCATGACACAATCGGCATTGATTGTGTTGCCATGTGCGTTAATGACGTTGCATGTGCAGGCGGTGAACCTTTATTTTTCCTTGATTATATAGCATGTGGAAAAAACATTCCTGAGAAAATCGCAACAATCGTTAAAGGTGTTGCGGACGGTTGTAAATTATCCGGATGTGCTCTTGTCGGCGGAGAAACAGCAGAACATCCCGGACTTATGCCTGAGGACGAATATGACCTTGCAGGATTTTCTGTAGGTGTATGTGACAGAAAGAACCTTATTACAGGAGAAAACATCAAGCCGGGAGATACACTTGTTGCAATCAAATCTTCAGGTGTACACAGCAATGGTTTTTCACTTGTAAGAAAAGTATTTGATATGACAAAAGAATCACTTGATACATATTATGATGAACTCGGAACAACTCTCGGTGATGCTTTACTTAAACCAACAATTATTTATGTCAAGGCACTTAAAGCAGTTAAGGATGCCGGAGTAACCATTAAGGGCTGCAGCCACATCACAGGCGGCGGTTTTTACGAGAACATTCCAAGAATGCTTCCTGACGGAATAAGAGCCGAAGTTAAAAAAGACAGCTACGAAGTACCTGCATTATTTAAACTTATGGCTAAGAAAGGCAATATTGACGAACATATGATGTATAATACATTCAATATGGGTGTCGGTATGATCCTTGCAGTTGACCCTGCTGATGCAGATAAGACCATAGAAGCAATCAAGTCTGCCGGGGAAGATGCATTTGTAATAGGACAGACAGTTGCAGGTGAAAAAGGTGTAACATTATGTTAAGAGTAGTTGTACTTGTTTCAGGTGGCGGAACCAATCTTCAGGCTATTCTTGATGCCATGGATAACGGTAAGATTAAGAATGCGGAAGTTGTGGGCGTAATCAGTAATAATGCCAATGCCTATGCACTTACAAGAGCTGAGGAACACAATATTCCAAATGAATGTATATCACCTAAGAATTATGAAAACAGGGATGTGTTTAATGATGCACTGCTTGAAGGTGTATCAAAATACAATCCGGACTTAATTGTTCTTGCAGGTTTTCTTGTGGCAATTCCTGTGAAAATGGTTAAAGCATTTCCTGAGAAAATCATTAATATCCACCCATCACTTATCCCTTCTTTTTGTGGAAAAGGATATTATGGACTTAAGGTACATGAAGCCGCTTTGCAAAGAGGCGTGAAAGTTACAGGAGCAACCGTGCATTATGTTGATGAAGGAACGGATACCGGTAAAATTATCTTCCAGAAACCTGTAATGATAGAGGACGGGGATACACCTGAGATTCTTCAGAAAAGAGTTATGGAACAGGCAGAATGGATTATTTTACCTGAAGCAATAAATATGATTGCAAACAGATAACTGAAAGGATAACGTACTATGAAAATATTGATTGTAGGCAGCGGCGGAAGAGAGCATGCAATTGCTTACGCATGCAGTAAAAGCCCTAAAGTAGATAAAATATACTGTGCACCGGGTAATGCCGGAATTTCGGAACTTGCGGAATGCGTTCCAATTTCAGCCATGGAATTTGACAGACTTGCAGATTTCGCAGCAGAAAAAGAAATCGACCTTACCGTAATCGGAATGGATGACCCACTTGTAGGCGGCATTGTTGACTTGTTTGAAGCGAGAGGTTTAAGAGTATTCGGACCTCGTAAGAATGCGGCTATTCTTGAAGGCTCCAAGGCATTTTCAAAGGATCTTATGAAAAAATACAATATTCCTACGGCTGCTTATGAGACATTTACTTCTGCGGACGATGCCAAGAAATATCTTGAGACTTCGGAATATCCTATAGTCCTTAAGGCTGACGGACTTGCACTTGGTAAAGGTGTTCTTATCTGCAATACCAAGGAAGAAGCATTGGCAGGCGTTGATGAGCTTATGCTTGACAAGAAGTTTGGCGATGCCGGTAATACCATTGTTATAGAAGAATTTATGACAGGAAGGGAAGTATCCGTACTTTCTTTCGTTGACGGCAATACAATTAAAATAATGTCATCAGCCCAGGACCATAAGAGGGCAAAAGATGGTGACGAGGGTCTTAACACAGGTGGAATGGGTAACTTTTCACCAAGTCCTTTTTATACAGAAGAGGTTGATGATTTTTGCAAAAAACACATATATCAGGCAACCGTTGATGCTATGAAAGCAGAAGGCAGGGAATTTAAAGGCGTTATTTTCTTCGGACTTATGCTTACACCTAAGGGACCAAAAGTTCTTGAATACAATGCTCGTTTTGGCGACCCTGAAGCACAGGTTGTTCTTCCAAGGCTTAAAAATGACATTATTGACGTTTTTAATGCCTGCATTGATGGAACACTTGATAAGATTGACCTTCAGTTTGAAGACAAAGCCTGTGTATGCGTTATCCTTGCCAGTGACGGATATCCTCTTGCATACGAAAAAGGCAAGATTATAACAGGTCTTGATAATTTCAAAGGCAAAGACGGTTATTACTGTTTCCATGCCGGAACAAAGTTTGATGACAACGGCAACATTGTGACTAACGGCGGACGAGTTCTCGGAATTACCGCAAAAGGCGATACACTCAAAGAAGCAAGAGCCAATGCTTACGCTGCAACCGAATGGGTTGATTTTGAAAACAAATATATGCGCCATGATATAGGTAAGGCTATAGAGAATATGGACTAAGGAGTATACTATGACAAAAGTATATATTGACGGAAGCGAGGGTACTACAGGTCTTAGGATCAATGAGCGATTCAAAGGCAGGGACGATATAGAGATACTTACAATCCCAAGTGAACTTCGTAAGGATGTTAATGAAAGACGAAAATATATAAATGAATCGGACATAACCTTTTTGTGTCTCCCTGATGCGGCTGCAATTGAAGCCGTTTCCCTTGTGGAAAATGAAAATGTTACAATAATAGATGCCTCTACGGCACACAGGACAAGTCCGGGCTGGGCTTACGGATTTCCTGAACTTTCGGAAGAATTCAGGGAAAATATCAGAAACAGCAAGAGAATTGCCAATCCTGGCTGCTATGCTTCAGGATTTATTTCACTTGCTTATCCGCTTGTGAAAATGGGAATAATAGGACCTGATTTTCCGATTTCTGCATTTGCCCTTTCAGGCTACAGCGGGGCAGGCAAAAAGACTATTGCCATATATGAATCGGATGAGAAGACTGTGGAAATGAATGCTCCAAGAGAGTATGCACTTACGCAGAAACATAAACATCTAAAAGAAATGAAAGCGATTACAGGACTTTCAAGGGAACCTCTTTTTACCCCTATCGTAGACGATTATTACAGCGGAATGATTGTTAATATCCCGCTTTATGTGGATATGATAGGCATGAAGCCTGAGGAACTTCAGAAAGTATTTGCAGATTTCTACAAGGGTGAGAAATTTATCAATGTAAAACCTTTCGATGCACAGACAGAAGAACTTAACGGTTTTATGGCAGCCAACTCATGTTCCGGATGGGACGGAATGGAAATATACATTTGCGGTAATGATGACAGAATCCTTCTTTCATCACGTTTTGACAACCTTGGAAAAGGTGCGTCAGGTGCTGCGATACAGTGTATGAACATTGTGCTTGGCTGTGATGAAGCAAAGGGTTTGAATCTGTAATTTCACAGAATATTCACAAAAAATACAATATCTGGAAGTGCCCTTAGGTTGACCTTGAGGGCATTTCTTTTTATAATGTAAATAAATAATATTTGACAGGATAAAGTAATGAGCAATACAAAGAAAATTTATAAAAAAATAGTATGTCTCCTTACTGCAGTTGTTTTACTGGTAGGAGGTATCGTTGGAAAAAATATATACGATATTATGGCAGATACCTCATTTGAACAGACACTTAAGTCTTTTCCGGAATCATACAGACCTTACATACAGGCACTGCATGATAAACATCCTAACTGGACTTTTGAAGCGTTCAATACAGGACTTGACTGGAATGAAGTGCTTAAGAATGAGGCTGCATTAAGCAGAAAACTTGTTCCGGCAGCAGGACACAGTATGTCACTGGGACTTGCAGACCTTAAATCTAACGGTGAATGGGCATGGTATCAGACACCGACCGCATGGAAAGCTTATGATGATGTCAGTGGTGCATATAACTACTCCGCCAATAACTGGGTAAGCTTTGATACGGGATACTGGAATCAGGCATCAACATCAGCTATTTCATACATTATGGATCCAAGAAACTGGCTTAACGAGAGTTATATATATATGTTTGAAAAGTTAAGTTATGACGGAAATCATGATACGGTTGAACTTGTTAATTCAACTCTTAACGGAACATTTATGTATAATGCAAAATGTCCCGGTGCACCTAATAATATGACTTATGCCCAGGTAATAGTTGAAGCAGCCAAAAAGTCTAAGGTAAGTGCCATACACCTTGCGGTAAGACTTCGTCAGGAAAAAGGTACAAGCAATGATGAACTTGGTAAAGGTGTGTCAACCAAAGACGGCAGTCATTTTTATCAGGCAAATGGTGACGGCAATACTGTATATTATAACTTTTTTAACATAGGAGCCGCAGGCAGCGGTAAACAGACTGTAATCAACAATGGCGGTAAGGAAGCTAAAGCGGCAGGGTGGACAAGCCCATATCTTGCAATAATGGGCGGTGCCGTTAAAGTATATACAGGTTACATAGGAATAGGCCAGGATACAATATATTTTGAAATGTTCAGTGTTGTTAATCCTAAATATTATTACTGGAAGCAGTATGCACAGAATCTTACCGCAACACTTACAGAGGGCAGCAAGATATATGAGACCTATAAGAATGCGGGTCTTCTTAATTCGTCCTTTGTATTCAGAATTCCTGTGTATAATAACATGCCTTCATCATGTAAAAAGCCGGCTTCACCTTCAGGTGATGAAAGAACAACGGCTAATCCTAATACAAGGCTTTCAGGAATAAGTGCAACACTTATAGATATGGACGGAAAAAGCATTAATGCTAACCTTACACCTACATTTAATTCGGAGAGAACGGAATATTCGCTGGTTGTTCCGTATAAGGTTTCACAGATCAAATTGTCGGCATCAGCTTATGCCAAGACATCTTCAATATCGGGAACGGGAACACACAGCCTTAAAGTTGGCAATAATGAGTTTAATATTGTCTGTAAATCAGAATATGGTACAACCAAGACTTATAAGGTTAAAGTTACAAGGGCGGAAGGCAGTACATATCTGACTTCACTTTCCTCAAGCAAGTCGGGATTTAATGAGACTTTTAAAATGAATACATATAAATACACCATGAGAGTTGCCAATGATGTTACGTCCTTAGCATTAAATTATAAGACGGAATCGTCAATAGCAATTGTTGAAATGAGAACAGGCAGTACAACAACTGTTCTTTCAAACGGAACCACGGGCAATATCAATCTGCCTGTGGGAACTACCAAGGTGTACATAGATGTATATCCGTCAGCCTCCGACAGAAGTGAGCGTAAGACTTACGAAGTGGATATTACAAGACTTACCAAGGTAAGCGTTGATTTTAAAGAACTTATACTAAAGGATCAGTATATACATAATTTTGCCATGGGTGATACAGTGAATACCGCACTTCAAAGACTTAAAGTTACAGGCGGAACGGCACAGATTACCGATAGTTCGGGTAATGTAAAGTCCGGGGACAAGATTATCGGAACAGGTGATATGTTGAGAATCCATGATTCAAATGGCGCTTTGTATATGTCAAAGAATATTGTGATATATGGTGATGTCAACGGTGACGGAAAGATAGATATGTTTGATGCTGCATATCTTAAGAAACATGTATGGAAGAAACCATTTTTAACCGGAATTATGCTTGAAGCTGCTGATGTTTATGAAAAATCAGAAGGTATTGACATTATGGATATGGCAGTTATTAAAAAATGTATGTGGTATGGTGGCACAATTAATCAGAAAAGGAACTAGATATGAAAAAAATATGCAAAAAAATGATAACTCTATTGTTGATGATGTTGTTTATAATAATTTCCATATTTAAAATGGACAAGCTAAAGGTAAATGCGGCATCAAATAATCTTTCAATAGGAATTGATAAAAATCAGGTTATTTCTGGAAATACAATAGACGTAAATATAAACTTTGAACTTGAATATGAGATTTTTTATGCAACATTCTATGTGAATTACGATGCAAATTATTTAGAATATGTTAGTACAAGTGGAAGCTATCAGCCAGCGACAAATGAACCAATTGGGGTTATTCCTTATCAGATTGATGCTTCTCAGAATTCAAATTCAGTGAACTTGAAACTTACCTTTAAAGCAAAAAATGTTGGAGATACAAGTATATCTGTAACTGACAACATTTTTTCGGTATATAAACCTGGGGAAGAAGAACCAGCCAGAGTTGATATACCATCACAGTCGGCTTCCGTTAAGGTAATGGCAGTAGGTTCCGATGATGCCACACTCAGTTCAATCCAGGTAGGAGGGGCTAACTTAAGCCCTGCATTTGAAAAAGGGAAAACGGACTATGTGTGTTATGTGAACAATTCCGTAACCTCCGTTAATATTGCGGCTGCAAGCTCACAGGGCGGAAGAGTGGAGATAGCAGGCAACACAGATAATCTTGCGGTTGGTAATAACTACGTTACAATCACAAGTTATGCTCCTAATGGCAAGGCAATGAAATATAATCTTAATATTTTCAGGCTGGAGCCGCCTACAGATCCACCTACAGAAGCACCAACTGACCCGCCTACAGAGCCGCCTGCAAGCTTCAAAGTAACTATGGATGGCAAAGAATATAACGTATCATCTGAGTTTGATGCCGGCAAAGTGCCTGACGGATTTGAAGTAGAGCTTGGTTCATATAACGGAAAAGATGTAATAACCGCAACCGGAAGTGCAACAGGATTTACACTTATGTACCTTGTGGATTCTGAAGGAAACGGAAACTTTTATGTATATGATGGCAAAAATTTTTATCCTTATATTGTAATATCTAATTCCGAAAATACATATTATGTATTTGACAGCCGCAAGGCCGATACATCGATGGCAGGCGAAGAAAAGGATGTAAAAATTAAGGATACGGCCATAAAAGGATATGTTGACGGAGAATATATTTATTTTTACGCAATGAATTCCAATAAAAAGTATTCGTGGTATTCCTACGATACTGTGGAGGGTACAATACAAAGATTGCGTACCACATCCCCTGAAATTATTGAAGATGAGACAACAACACCGGAAGAGACAGCCTCAACTCCGGTAACAGGAAAAAACGATGACGGAGTTTCCTTTAACAATAAAAACATTATTATAATCGGCGGAGCTTTGTTATTGATTGTCATAGCCGGAGCAGTTATATTTTTAATCAGCAAAAAGGAAAAGAAATATAACGGATATGATGAAGAATTTGCCGCAACCGATGAAAAAACACAGGAAGAAGCTACAGCGGAATTAGAGGAAGTATCAAAGGAAACTGAAGAAAAATAAAAAAAGTATTAAATTTAAACGCAGCAGGGCAAAACTATTGCTTTTGCTGCGTTTACTTGTTATAGTATGTATATAACACGGCCAAGGAGTTGAGAATATGATTTTTAGCATTGATTTTAACAGTGATGAGGCAATTTATATCCAGTTATGCCACCAGATTATAATGAGTATTGCCAATGATGATATACATGAAGGCGATTCACTTCCATCAGTGAGACAGATGGCTGAGGATATAGGAATTAATATGCACACTGTTAATAAAGCATACACAATTCTTAAGCAGGAAGGATATATTAAACTGGATAGACGATACGGTGCCGTTATAGCTGTTGATGCCGATAAGATAGAAGCCATGGAATCACTTTCAAGGGATTTGAGGGTATCTATTGCTAAAGCAATGTGTAAGAATATAACGTCAGCGGAAATACATGCACTTGTTGACGATATTATAAGTGAATTTGGAATAAAATAAAAAGGAGGGATAACAATGCTTTGTGAAAAATGTAATAAAAACCAGGCAACATTTCACTATGCGGAGGTAATTAACGGTGTCCGCAGCGAACACCATCTTTGCAGTGAATGTGCGGCTAATACAGACGTAAGTTTTTACAGCAGTATTTTTGAAAACGATGAGAATTTTACCAGACTGATATCTGGAATACTGGGCGGTAAGGCTATTGTGTCAGGCAATGGCGAAAGCGACAAGTCAGTTAATGTGACATGTCCTAACTGCAAGACAACATACGGCGAATTTGTTAAGAATTCAAGGTTCGGATGCCCTGTATGTTACGATATATTCGGACTTCTTATATCCGATAAAATGAAAAAAATCCATGGCAGCAACGTATATATGGGCAAGAAGCCTATGAAATACGGCAAGCCGGAGGAGGAACCTCTGGAATATGTTGAAAGGGAAGAAGATAACAACCTTGATAGAGAAATAGAGATATTACGAAAAAAATTAAAATCGGCGGTTGAAGAAGAAGATTTTGAAGAAGCAGCCAGATTAAGGGATTTAATTGCTGAACTTAGCAGAAAGGAAGGTAAAAATGCTTAAATGGTATGAACATGAAGAAACTGCCGGGGATATCGTAATCTCAAGCAGAATAAGGCTTGCCAGAAATTTTAACGATTATCTTTTTGCCGACAAAATAAGTGAAGAAGACGCTGCTAAGATGATTAATTCGGTTGCAAAAAGGTTTGAGGCCGATTATCCCGAAGAGTTCAGATGCCTTTACATGAAAGAGTGCAGTGAATCAGGCCGTAATGCCCTTAAAGAAAAGAGGGTAATAACATCTTATCTTGCAGGCAAAAATAATGGTGCGGTTATTTTATCGGAGGATGAAGGAACTTCTGTTCTTTTAAACGGCGAGGATCATGTAAGGATACAGGTATTATGTAACGGAATGGATATCCAGAGCTGTTTTAAGAAAGCCAATGAAATTGACGATTATATAGACGCACATTTTGATTATGCTTTTGATGAAAAATACGGCTATAAGACAACTTTTCCCACCAATACAGGAACCGGAATGAAAGCAGGATACACGCTTCACCTGCCTTCCCTGTCGGATGCCAGAAGACTTAACGATATCAGCGCGGAGCTTGGAAGATTCGGACTAAAATTCAGGACAGTTTATGGTGACGGTCAGAATGGATACGGTAATTTATACCAGATATCCACACAAAAGACCCTTGGACAGGATGAACGTGAGGTTATAAAAGACCTTGATGACATTGTTCTGCAGATTGTCAATCAGGAAAAAGAACAGAGAGAACATTTTTACAAAAAAGACAAGATACAGATGGATGATGAGATTTACAAATCATACGGTGTTTTAAAATATGCAAGAAAACTTTCATTAAAAGATTCCATGGTTCTCATATCGGAACTTATGACAGGCATATCGTTGGGCGTATTGCAGTTTGCACATAACGGAAGATATAATATCAACGAGCTTATAATGGATATACAGCCTGCAGTTTTAAGACAGAATTCAGGCAAGGCGATGTCTGTAGCAGAGACAGACGTATTAAGAGCAGAATATATAAGAAAATATCTCCCTGAAATAATCTGATTATTTCACAGATAGGAAAGAGGAATATATATATGGAAAGTGGATTTACCAAAAAAGCCGAGACAGCATTGCAGAATGCCGCGGAAGCAGCATTTGAGCTTGGGCATGGCAGTGTCGGCTCCGAACATATTCTTATCGGACTTTTAAGAACGGAAGAATGTATTGCCAATGCCGTACTTGTGAATAACGGTGTTGAAGAAAGCAAGGTTGTGGAGCTAATCAAGGAACTTATTGTTCCTGAAAAAAATGTGGGGTTGAAAGAACCTGATTCCTATACTCCGAGAGCTGCAAGAATTCTTGAAAATGCAAGAAAAGAAGCAAAAAGGTTCAAATCCGGACTTATCGGAACGGAACATATTTTTATAGGAATGCTAAAAGAGCAGGACTGCGTTGCAACACGTTTATTGGGAACAATAGGCGTCAAAATCCAGAAAGCCTACATTGATACTGTGGTCGCAATGGGCGAGGACAGCAATAACTATAAAGATGAGGTTTCTTTTAACCGCAAAAATAGAAAGAGCCAGACCCCTACACTTGACCAGTACAGCAGGGATTTAACGGCACTTGCCGAAGAAGGAAAGCTTGACCCTGTTATAGGACGTGAAAGCGAGATTCAGAGAGTTATCCAGATTGGCAGCAGAAGAACCAAAAACAATCCATGCCTTGTAGGAGAACCGGGCGTAGGAAAAACGGCTGTTGTGGAAGGAATTGCAATTAAAATAGCAGAGGGCAATGTTCCTGATACCATAAGAGGCAAGAGACTTCTTACCCTTGACCTTTCAGGAATGGTTGCCGGTTCAAAATATCGTGGTGAATTTGAAGAAAGAATCAAAAAGGTAATAAAGGAAGTGCGCGCAGCCGGCAATGTCATTCTTTTTATAGATGAGCTTCATACCATCATAGGCGCAGGTGGAGCAGAAGGGGCGATTGATGCTTCCAACATACTTAAGCCTTCCCTTGCAAGGGGCGAGGTACAGATTATCGGAGCCACCACTATCGATGAATATCGTAAATATATAGAAAAAGATGCTGCACTTGAACGACGTTTCCAGCCCGTTAATGTGGATGAACCATCGGAAGATGAAGCATACGAGATTCTCAAAGGATTAAAAGAGACTTATGAGACTCATCACGGCGTTACAATAACGGATGGAGCACTTCATTCTGCCGTAAAACTTTCAAAAAGATACATCAATGACAGATTTTTACCTGATAAAGCCATTGACCTCATTGATGAGGCATCTTCAAAGGTAAGGCTGGGGGCATTTATTAAACCTGAAGAAATAAGCAAAACCGAAGACGAAATCGAAAAACTTGAGGCTGACAAAGAAGAAGCAATCAAGGCTGAAGCCTATGAAAAAGCCGGGGAAATCAAGAAAAAACAGCTTAAAAAGTATGAAAAACTTGAAAAACTCAATACAAAATGGCAGAACGAGAAAAACAACAGAAACCTTGTGGTAGATGAGGAAAGTATAGCTTTAGTTGTATCAGACTGGACTAAAATACCTGTCAACAAGCTTTCAATCGGGGAATCAGAGCGCCTGATGAAGCTTGAGGAGACCCTTCACGAACGTGTTGTGGGTCAGGACGAGGCTGTAACCTCTATAGCAAGAGCAATAAGAAGAGGCAGGGTTGGACTTAAAGATCCTAAGAGACCGATTGGCTCATTCCTTTTCCTTGGACCTACCGGTGTCGGCAAAACCGAACTTTCAAAAACACTTGCGGATGCCATGTTCGGAAATGAAAATTCCCTCATAAGAGTTGATATGTCGGAATACATGGAGAAACACAGCGTATCCAAGATGATAGGCTCACCTCCGGGATATGTAGGTTATGAGGAAGGCGGCCAGCTTAGCGAAAAAGTAAGACGTAATCCTTATTCGGTAATTCTTTTTGACGAGATAGAAAAAGCACATCCCGATGTATTCAACGTACTCCTTCAGATACTGGATGACGGCGTGGTAACGGATTCCTCAGGAAGAAAAGTTGATTTCAAAAACACTATTATCATAATGACAAGCAATGCCGGTGCCGAGAATATCGTTTCACCTAAAAATCTTGGTTTTAACACATCAAAGGATCCTGAGCAGGATTACAAAAACATGAAAAATAAGGTTATGGATGAGGTTAAAAGAATTTTTAAACCGGAATTTCTCAACCGAATCGATGAAATGATTGTTTTCCACATGCTGACCAAAGAAAACGTAGCCCGTATTGTGGACATTATGATGAACTCTATCAATAAACGTATTAAGGAGCAGCTTAATATCACCATTGAACTTTCCGATGCGGCAAAATCCTATATCGTTGACGCAGGATATGATGAAAAATACGGTGCCAGACCGTTAAAGAGAGCACTTCAGCAGAAAGTGGAGGATGAGCTTGCCGAACAGATTCTGGAGGGCAGGATAAAGAGCTCGGATATTGTTTATGTCGACAAAAAAGAAGACAGCGAAAAACTTGTTTTTTCTGTAAAATAGTGTAGAAAAAAAGCAGGAAATATATTATAATATTTTTATTAATAAGTTACTAAATTTAACACACAGGAGGACACAATATGTCTGTAGTAGACGAGTTAATTCACATTGAGGGAGACGGTACGATAAGCTTTGGAAATTATCTTCTGGATACCAAGACCAAGCTGGACAATGTAGAGTACAACGGAGATATTTACAAGGTTAAGACTTTTAAGGAAATTACCAAGCTTGAGAAGAACGGTATGTTTGTTTATGAGTCTGTACCGGGAACAACAGTCCACAACCTTTCAATAAGTGATAACAAAGTAGAACTTAAAGTTGAGGGCGCAGATGACCCGCAGATTACTCTTGAACTTGAACCGGAGACAGAATATGAAGTATTTGTTGACGGCGCTTCAATAGGAAGCATGAAGACCAATATCAGCGGTAAATTAAGTATCAGCGTTGAACTCGCAAGAGAGGGCGTTCCTGTTAAAATTATAAGAAACTAACAGAAGGTGAAGAATGGCTAAGAGCAGAAGTACAGCATTTTTCTGTAAAGAATGCGGCTATGAGACATCTAAATGGATGGGACAGTGTCCGGGCTGCGGACAGTGGAACACGCTTGTGGAGGCTCCTGTAGAGAGTTCTGTTAAGAAAGGAATTTCTGTTCTTACACAGAGTGGGCAGGCTGTTCCCGTAAGAGTGTCCCAGATAGATACTGAATCGGAGAACCGTTTTACATCGGGACTTGCGGAACTTGACCGGGTTCTCGGTGGCGGAATCGTGACCGGTTCAATGGTTCTTGTAGGAGGAGATCCGGGAATCGGCAAGTCAACCATTCTTTTACAGGTATGTAAGAATGTATCCGCCGATAGGAAGGTATTATATGTATCCGGCGAGGAGTCTTTGCGACAGATTAAGATGAGAGCTGACAGAATCGGCACTATGCCGGATAATTTTTATCTGCTCTGCGAGACTAATCTTGCTAAGATAAGCGATGCAATCATAAATTTTGCCCCCGATATGGTAGTTATAGACTCTATCCAGACAATGTACTGTGAGACCAGTGAGTCAGCACCGGGAAGTGTCGGGCAGGTAAGAGAATCCACTAATGTTCTCCTTCAGATTGCCAAAGGACTTTCGATTACAGTTTTTATTGTGGGACATGTTACCAAGGAGGGTGTTGTCGCCGGACCGAGAGTATTGGAACACATGGTAGATACTGTTCTGTATTTTGAAGGTGAGCGAAGTGAGAATTACCGTATCATAAGAGCTGTTAAGAATCGTTTTGGAGCCACCAATGAGATTGGTGTTTTCGAGATGTGCCAGGATGGACTCCGTGAGGTACTTAACCCATCAGAGTTTATGCTGAGCGGCAGGCCGGAGGGCGAGCCGGGTTCTGTGGTTGTATGCCTTATGGAAGGAACAAGACCTATTCTTGTAGAAATACAGGCACTTGTATGCCATACTAATTTCGGACTTCCCAGAAGAACTGCGGCGGGTGCCGATTATAACAGGATGAATTTACTGATGGCTGTACTTGAGAAAAAAATTGGTCTGCAGTTATCCGGCTGTGACGCTTATCTTAATGTCGCCGGAGGTCTTAAGGTCAGTGAACCCGGATTAGACCTTGGAATTGTGCTTGCAATAATGTCAGGATTTAAGAACAGACCTATAGGCAGCAAAACACTCTGCTTCGGAGAGGTTGGCCTTACAGGAGAAGTAAGAGCCGTAAGTCAGGCAAAACAGCGTGTTCAGGAGGCTGTCAAGCTAGGATATGAAGAATGTATTCTTCCCTATGCCTGTCTTAAATCAATCGGCAAAGAAGACAGGATTAAATTAATTGGAATAAAATCAGTATCCGAATTGAGTAATATCGGACTGTAGGAAAGAGGTATTATTATGGATTTAAAGAAGACTATTAATGAACTTGATGAATCACAGACAAGAGTTGAAAAACACGCATTTGATGTTATTAATTCTTCGGATACATCACTTAACCTTGTTAAGGAAGGAATTACCAATATTAAAGAAATCGTTGATAATATTGGAGAACTGAATGAACTTATCAAGACTTCAACAGAGAATATCAAGAACTTAGAGGAATTTTCCGATACCATTCAGGAATTTGCCACAGCAGTCGGTAAGATTGCAGGAAGAACCAACATCCTTTCCCTTAACGCCAGCATTGAAGCTGCAAGAGCAGGTGAAGCCGGACGTGGATTCGCAGTTGTTGCCAAGGAAGTCGGAGGACTTGCCGCTCAGTCAACCAAATCCTCAAAGGATATTACAGACACAGTCGAGCACGTAAGGGAATTTGCCAAAATAACAGTTGACGCTATGGCTGATATTTACAAACATTCCGTTGAGCAGAATGAAAAGGCAATGCAGATAGAGTCACTCCTCAACAAAATCCTTGACGCTGCTACAGTTGCCAATGACGAATCAAGAGGAATGGAACATGAAATAGCCGTTCAGAGAGACATCGTTAATAATGTCAGGGGCTGCCTTGAATCTGATTCAGAAGAATCAGCAGAAGAAGTTGCAGAATAATACAAAGCAGGACACAAAGTACGAAAATTAATTTATTTTATGCTTGCAATTATTCCAAATATATGATATAAAATACAAGTGGCGTTTTTACAGCCACTGTATAGGGGTATAGTTCAGCTGGTAGAATATCGGTCTCCAAAACCGCAGGTCGTGGGTTCGAATCCTACTGCCCCTGTTATATCAGACCTCCGTTCACGGAATGTGGACGGAGGTTTTTTTGTGTGTAGAGTTGTGGCAACCCCTCACAAAACTTTTCCAAAAGTGCAGAAAATTAGGAATATTACCGGAACTTCCGGGCAAGCTATTAGTAATACTTGCCGGGGAGTTTTTTTATGGAAAAATATAGTGACAATTTTGAAGAAAATGTAAAATATTTTGGAGAGCTGGTACAGCCTGATAAAAACTTTGACATGATCGTAAAAAAAATTAAAATAGCAGGGAAAAAAGCAACACTTTTTATGATAGACAGCTTTACTAAAGATGAGCTTATGGAAAAACTTCTGGAGTATTTCTCGGATTTGAAAGAAGATGACATACCTGGGTCAGCTGATGAAATGGCAGATTTAATCCCATATATCGAGGTGGATGTGGAATACAGCCCTGTTAAATCAATCGTGCCGCTTATGCAGGGAATGGTGGTTATGTTTTTGGAGGGGTTTGATAATGTTTTCCTGATTGACTGCAGGACGTACCCCTCAAGAAGTGTATCGGAGCCATGGAAAAACAGGGTGCTGCGAGGCTCAAGGGACGGTTTTGTGGAATCCATTGCAGGCAATGTGGGCCTTATAAGACGCAGGGTAAGGACTAAAGACTTCAGGGTAGAGGCATTAAGTGCGGGAAGACTTTCAAAAACCGATATTGCTATTGCTTATATTGAGGGACTGGCGGACAAAAGACTCCTTGACAATATTAAAAAACGAATTAAAACCATTAATGTTGATGCACTTACCATGAATATTGAAAGCCTTGCCGAAACCCTTTTAAAGGGAAGCTATATCAATCCCTTTCCGAAATTCAAATACACGGAAAGACCTGATTCGGCGGCAGCGGCGGTTTTTGACGGCAATATAGTTGTTTTAATTGATAATTCTCCGGCAGTAATGATTCTTCCCACATCTATTTTTGATATAGCTGAAGAAGCGGACGATTATTATTTCCCGCCGGTAACGGGAACCTACCTTAAACTGTCGAGATACTGCATAGCTGTTTTTTCACTTATTCTTACGCCGGTGTGGGTGCTGTTATTAAACAATCCCGGAAGTGTGCCGGAATGGCTGAAATTTGTATTGATAGAAGAACATAGTTCAACGGTACCTGTGCTTTTGCAGCTTTTTATATTGGAATTTGCCATTGACGGATTACGTCTTGCTGCGGTGAATACACCGACTCTTTTGTCAACACCGTTAAGTGTAATTGCAGGTATAGTTGTAGGCGAATATGCGGTAAGCTCGGGCTGGTTTGACCCGGAAAGCATGTTATATATGGCATTTGTGTCAATAGGAACGTATACACAGGCAAGTTTTGAAATAGGTTATGCCATTAAATTTTTCAGATTAATAATACTTGTTCTGACATGGTTTTTTAATATCTGGGGATTTACTGCAGGCATTCTGATTTTTATTTTGTGCCTTGTGTTTAACAGAACAATATCAGAAAAAAGTTATATATATCCTATTATTCCTTTTAACTGGAATATGTTAAAACGTAAACTGTTCAGGATACGACTTGGAAAAGAAAAATAGGTAAAAATGATGGTATTTTATTGCAAATAATATACAAGTATAGTAAAATATACTCATATTTACCAACGTCAAAGGAGAAGTAATTATGAGTGATAACTACAACAGAGAGGACCTTGATGAAGAAGTTAATAAGGTAATGGAAGATAATACAGAACAGGATTTATCAACAGTCAATGATTCAGAATTAACAACTGATACAGAGGCAGATAATAATAAAGGAGAAAAGGAAAAAGCGGCTAAGAATAAGAAAGAACCTAAGCCAAAGAAAGAGAAGAAGCCTAAGACTAAGGAATGTAAGGAGTCTGATAAACAGGCGTCAACGGAAGAGACTTCCGGAGAAGTTATAGAAGAAAGCACAGCCGGTGAAGATATTAAGACTAAGGTTAAAGATAAGTGTCGCAAGAGAAAAGAACGCAGGGACAAGAAAAAGATGGAGATACTTGATAATCTTGTCGGCGAAGAAAAGGCGGAAGAAGTAATAGAGAAAGTCAAAGAGGCTAAAAAAGGAATATCATTTATGTTCCGTATCCTTATATGTACGATTCTTCCTCTTACATTTATGTTTGCCATTTCACTTCTTTTCACAAGGGATTTCATTGAAAAGACTATTGAAGAGGACAGAACAACCACTTTACAGACAGCTGCTTCAGCAATCAAGAGTGCGTATGTTTACGGATATGAAGGCGAATATATGGTGGACGGTTCGGGAACCCTTTTCAAAGGAGAGACAAGACTTACAGGTAATAATTCCTTGCTTGATACACTTAAGAAAGAGACAGGAATTGAATCAGCCCTTTACTATGGCAATGAAATCAAAATAACATCTATTATGGATGTCAATGGCAGAAGAACATTGGGCAATAAGGCAGAAGAAAATATTTACAACACGGTTATGGAAGGCAATACTTACTATGGTGAGGAAAGGCTTAACAGAGCCGACTATTATGTATGCTATCTTCCATTGTACTCAGACGGCGAAGATGGCGATGTAGTAGGAATGATCTATGTAGGTATCGAGACAACAGGCGATACACAGAGAATAGCAGATAAGACCAAGACATCGGTTATCGGACTCAGTGCAGTATTCCTTGTATCACTTGTAATTGTTACAATTCTTGCAAGACAGATGTCTAAGACCATGAAGAGAATAGATAAGGCACTTGATACAATGTCCACAGGTGATCTTACTGTAACATTTGACGATTCAGACCTTAAGCGTAAAGACGAAATCGGTAACATAGCAAGAACAACACAGGTATTGCGTGACAGATTTACAAAGGTTATCGGTCAAATCAAGGAATCTGTATCCGTTGTTAAGAAAGCATCTGACAATGTTGACACAATGTCTAACCAGTCAACCAGAACCGTAGAAGGTATCAGCCATGCAATCGAAGAAATTGCAGCAGGTGCATCATCACAGGCGGATGAGACACAGTCAGCAGTAGAACACGTTGACAACATCGGTTCACTTATCAAACATGTTGTTGAAGAAGTAGATGTATTATCAGCCACAGCAGCCAATATGGGTAATGCTGAGAATAATGCGCAGAATATTATGGGCGACCTTGATGAGACAACAGCTAAGACAAGTAAAGCCGTTGAACTTATAGCAACACAGACAGAAGCTACCAATGTTTCCGCAAAAGAAATCGGACAGGCAGTTGAGATAATTACCAATATAGCATCACAGACCAACCTTCTCTCTCTAAATGCAAGTATTGAAGCGGCAAGAGCAGGTGAAGCAGGACGAGGATTTGCAGTTGTTGCATCAGAGATACAGAAACTTGCAGAACAGTCTAACCAGTCGGCAGTTAAGATTCAGCAAATAATAGACGGTCTTACAGTTGAATCCAATAAGACAGTTAAGATTATGGAAGAAGTCAAGAGTGCAGTATCAGATCAGGAAAAGAAGATTCATGAGACTAAGTCAATCTTCGGAACAGTAAGAGATGGCGTTGCGAAGTCAATGGATCAGATTAATGGTATCAGCGATGAAAGTAATGAACTTGACGCTAGCAAGAATAAGATTGTAGAGGTTATCGAATCACTTTCTGCAGTATCTGAAGAAAATGCTGCTGCTACTGAAGAAACTATGGCATCAATCGAAGAACTTACTTCAATGATGTTAGAACTTGCATCATCGGCTAATAAGCTTAATGAACTTGCCGACAATCTTGAGAACAGCGTAAGTGTATTTAAAGTAGAGTAGTATATTAAATGGAGTGTAGAGCATGGTATACATAGTTGTCATACTGGTTGTCCTTGTGGCTGATTTGATTATTAAGGCTAAGATATTGGAGATACCGGAAGCCGGTTTCCCAATTGAAAAGTTTAAAGGAAAAGTTAAGATAGTAAGAACCTTTAATGAAGGCATGGCGGCCAATGTGTTGGACGAGGACCCGGCAAAGGTTAAGAAAATATCATCCCTTGTACTTGTGATATTTCTGATACTTTCACTTCCGTTATTTTTCTCAAAAAAAGGAAGAATCAACAGAAAGCTTGGGGCAGCCCTGATTATCGGGGGAGCACTTTCCAATGTGGCAGACAGATGTATTCGTGGAAAGGTTGTAGATTACATCCAGTTTAATATGGATAAATCAGACAGAATGGAGCGCATGACATATAATATTGCAGATTTCAGCATATTTATCGGCACAGTGCTTTACATGATTAATTCAGACAGTAAGAAGAGTAAGAAGAATAATAAAAAATAATAAATTAAGAGCTTCCGGACAGTTAAGTGTCCGGAAGTTCTTTTTATAAAATGGTGCCGCGAGGTCTTTGGTATTGACATCAAAGCAATTAGGTAATAAATTATTTATGTTAATATAAAAGGAGGGCCCGGTAGTATTACCAACTACCGGGCATTTATGAAAAAGAAAAAAATAATTATGAAAAGGTTTTCAACTTCATTACTACTTTAGTGTATAATACAAATGTAGATAAAATGTGATTAAATAGTTAACAAACAATGAACAAATATTATGGAGCGGTAAATGGGAACACAGAATTATCAGAAGGAGTTAGACAGACTGCTTGAAACTATGGATACACCCGGGACTTTAGTGCTTCATAGTTGCTGCGCACCCTGCAGCAGCTATGTTTTAAAGTATCTATCGGAATATTTTAAAATCACTCTTTTGTATTTTAATCCTAATATATCTCCTAAGGAGGAATACGAAAAGCGTGTTGCGGAACAGAAAAGACTTATCGAAGAGATGGAATTTAAGTATCCTGTTACTATGTTAGAGGGCAGATATGAACCATCAGAGTTTTATGAAGCCGTTAAAGGACTGGAAAATGTGCCTGAGGGCGGAGAACGGTGCTTTATATGTTACGAAATGAGAATGAGAGAAGCAGCTGAATATGCCAGAAAGACAGGTGCAGATTATTTTACTACAACTTTATCAATAAGCCCTTTAAAAAATGCTGACAAGATTAACGAAATAGGTAAAAAACTTGAAGCAGAATACGGCGTCAGACACCTGCCTTCGGATTTTAAAAAGAAGGAAGGCTACAAGCAGTCCATAGAGCTGTCAAAGGAATATAATCTATACAGACAGAATTTCTGCGGATGTGTATTTTCAAAGAATGGAGACAAAGAGAATGTATAACTATGAAAGACAGGTAAAATATTATGAGACAGACAAGATGGGTGTAGTTCATCATTCTAATTATATAAGATGGTTTGAAGAAGCCAGGGTTGAATTTATGCGTGACAATGATATATCATATCGTCATATGGAAGAAGAAGGAATTCAGATTCCGGTTGTATCTGTTTCATGCAAATATAAATCTCCTGCCAAATTTGATGATGATGTTATTGTTAAAACATGGATTAAAAAATTTAATGGCATAATTATCGAACTGGCTTACGAAGTGGTTGACAAGAATGACGGACAGATCCGTGTAACCGGAGAAAGTTCCCATTGTTTTGTTGACGATAAGACATTTAAACCTATTAATTTAAAAAGAGAAAGAGAAGACCTTTACAACAGATTTGAAAAGGCAGCAGAGGAATAAGCTATGTGGGCATACGAAAGTGTATTTTATCAGGTATATCCTTTAGGATTTACCGGGGCACCGTTTGAAAATGACGGAGAATTAAGACACGGAATATTAAGATTTATTGACTGGATTCCGCATATCAGAAAAGTGGGAGCTAACGCAATCTATTTTTCACCTGTATTTGAATCCGATACACATGGTTACAATACAAGAGATTACAAGAAAATAGATGTAAGACTGGGAACTAACGAAGATTTCAAAAAGGTATGTGATGAATTACATAAAAATGATATCAAAGTAGTTCTTGACGGTGTATTTAACCATGTAGGCAGAGGACATTTTGCATTTCAGGATGTTCTCAAGAACAGGGAAAATTCACCATATCGTTATTGGTTTAATATTGATTTTAATGGTAATGATGCATGGAATGACGGACTCTGGTACGAAGGCTGGGAGGGCAATTATGACCTTGTAAAACTCAACCTTAAAAATGATGAAGTTGTAAATTATCTTTTTGACTGTGTAAAATACTGGATAGAATATTTTGAAATTGATGGAATAAGACTTGACGTTGCGTACTGTCTTGACCCTGATTTCATGCACAGGCTCAGAGGCTTTACGGACAGCCTTAAAAATGATTTCTTCCTTGTGGGAGAGACTGTTCACGGAGATTACAACAGGCTTGTCAATGACGGAATGCTTCATTCGGCAACTAATTACGAGTGCTACAAGGGTATTCATTCAGCAATTAACAGTTTGAATCTTTTTGAAATAGTACATTCGCTTTTACGCCAGTTCGGACCGGAAGAATGGACTCTTTACAAGGGCAAACACATGCTTTCATTTGTAGATAACCATGATGTGTCAAGAATCGCAAGTGTAATTAATAATGAGAAAAATCTTCCACTTGCATATGCATTTATCTTTGGTATGCCGGGTATTCCTTGCGTATACTACGGAAGTGAATGGGGCTTCAAAGCCGATAAGTCACAGGGAGACCCTGCGTTAAGACCGTATTTTGAAAACTACGAAGAAAACGCACTTACCGATATAATTGCAGGCTATGCCAAGGTTAAAAAAGAAAGCAAAGCCCTTAATTACGGCAATTTCTACAGTCTTTTACTTACTAACAGACAGTGTGTTTTCGGAAGATGGACAGAAGAAGAGACAGTGCTTGTAGGAATTAATATCGATGATAATGAGTTTAAGGCTGGTTTCAATGCCGGTGCAGATAAAGCAGTAAATATGATAACAGGAGAAACCGTTGATATTGCAAATGGTTTTACAATGAAACCAAACAGTGCATATTTTTTAAGGTTAGTGAAATAAAATGTCAGTAAAAGAAGTTAAAACCAACGCAATGCGTATACTTGAATCGGAAGGTATTAATTTTGAGACAGGTTATTACGAATGCGATGAGTTTATAGATGGTGTTCATACCGCAGACGCTTTGGGACTTCCTCACGAAATGGTGTACAAGACACTTGTAACTGTAGGACACAGTAAGAACTATTATGTTTTTGTAATACCTATCGAAAAGGAAATTGATTTAAAGAAAGCAGCTAAAGCAGTGGGCGAAAAGTCAGTTGAGATGCTTCCGCTTAAGGATGTAACTAACGTAACCGGTTACATAAGGGGCGGTTGTACGGCTGTCGGCATGAAAAAACACTATGTAACAAGGATTGATGAATCTGCCATACTTCAGGACGCTATATATGTGAGCGGAGGGAAGAGAGGAATACAGATTAAATTACATCCGGATGATTTATTAAAGGTTACGAAAGCAGAGTATGCTGATGTGACAGCATAAAATAACTATTTAAAGGAGAGAAAAGGAATGAAGAAAAAAAACGTAGGCGGTATTGTCGCAATTGTTTTAATTGCAATTGTTGTTGTATTTTCACTTGTGACCAATATCAGGGCATTAACAGGTGATGAAAGTGATTACAAGACTGTAACACTTGAAGGTGCAGGAGAATTTTTTGATATGAAATATTCTGTTAATTACATCCCTACAGCAACAGTTCATTATTACTATGGTGTATCTGATGATGTTGACGGAATTATCGTGTTCAGGGCATCTAAGAGCTTTTACAAGAAAAATTTCCTTAGCACAGGATATGCTAAAGGAGACGGTGTTACTGTCAAAGGTAAAATTATCAAATTAAAGGCTAAAGAATCAAAAATGCTTAAAGAGAAAGGAACAAGCTCTACATATTACCTCGGAACAGATAAGGCACTTAATGTGGAATATAAGAGCAATGCTATCAGAGGAATTGTCTTAGCTGTATTTATGATTATACTTGGTATAGTTGGAGTTATCTCAATCAAAAAAGGATTGACAGAAAAGAAAGCATTTATGATTGTTTTCTGGATATTGGTATTTGGAGCTGCAATATATATTTTGCATTTATTGTCATATGGAGGATTATTCGGCATATAAAGTAAATGCATAAATAATTACATTTATATTAATAATAAATAAAAATAAAATAATAGTATTAGTTTAAGGAAAAATAAAATGTGTACAGCAGTTTCGTATAAAGTGAATGATTTATATTTTGGACGTACTTTTGATTATGAAGCATCCTACGGTGAGGAAATTGTGTTTATGCCCAGAAAATATCCTTTCAATTTCAGATATGCGGGCAACATGCAGGAACATTTCGCAATTATAGGAATGGCACACATGGCAGAGAATATTCCTTTATATTATGATGCCATGAATGAAAAAGGCCTTTGTATGGCAGGACTTAATTTTGTGGGAAACGCCTGTTATTCCCATAAACATACTGACGGAGATAATATCCTTCAGTCTGAATTTATACCATGGATACTTGGACAATGCACTTCAGTAAAAGAAGCGAGACAGAAACTTGACAGAATATGTATGTTATCAGAAAGCTTTAATGATAAACTTCCGGTATCATCACTTCATTGGATTATTTCAGATAAAGAAGAAAATATTACCGTTGAGTTTATGAAAGATGGTCTTCATATATATGATAATCCTGTAGGCGTGCTTACAAATAACCCTCCGTTTGAGACCCAGATGTTTTTACTTAATCAATATATGGGTTTGTCAGCATCACAGCCTGATAACAGATTTTCAGGTAAAGTACCTCTTGAGCTTTACAGCAGGGGGATGGGTGCTATCGGTCTGCCGGGAGATTTAAGTTCCACATCAAGATTTGCAAGAGTAGCATTTGTGAAGCTGAATTCAATAGCAGGAGAGAGCGAAAACGAATGCGTAAACCAGTTCTTCCATATCATGGACACGATTATCCAGCCAAGAGGCTGCTGCGAGGTAAAAAACGGAGAATATGAAATTTCCATATATACAAGCTGCTGTAACGCTGCAAAGGGAATCTACTATTATAAAACATACGACAACAGCAGAATAGCCGGTATAGATATGCATAAAGAAGATTTTGACGGTACGAAGTGTGTATGCTACAAACCTGATAAAACAGATATTTTTATACAGAATTAAACGTATAATAACATTGTTAAAATAATATCAAAAAAGTTGTTGACAACTAAAGTACAAAGTGG
>OHSE01000129.1_pt1 | contig 37282 bp, 67 predicted proteins | sample 1578531 | NCBI WGS metagenome assembly OHSE01 (sample SAMEA3879541, study PRJEB24766) | human gut metagenome | biome: human-associated habitat; feature: feces | place: USA | collected 1985/1987
CGGAGCTCACAGTCAGAAAGGCTTTGATTTTATCATCAAGCGTCATCTCTTCCACTCCTTTACGCCGCGAAGCGACACCGATGCCGTATCTGTGCACGGGATAATCTGGATCGCGCCCAGCACGGTCATTTCCGGGATCGTCACGGTAAAACGGCAGTTGCCCGGTGCTTTTGTGCCGTCTTGCGCCAGCTGCTCCACGGCGCACGCGCCGTCCCAGCTCCACAACTTGCGCACCTCGGTCATAGTGACCTCGGAGCCGTTGCGTTCTTTGATCTTGCCAAAGAAAACACCTGCGCGGTCGCAGCGAACGATGTAGTCCTGATTGGTGTTCATGATGAAATTCCTCCTGATTATTGTTAAAATTTAAAACTCTCTCTGAGTTTGTATCCATGTGCCTCCGCCTCCGCCGTAAAGTAGCGGTGCGCCTCGTTGATGTAGACGACGCGCCCGTGCGCAGTCGTCTCTTTCGTGGTCACGCTCATAATGCAGTAATCGTGGAACCAAGCGGTATCCGTCCTCGCCGGAAGCAGCATAACAACCGTTGCGTCTGATTCCTCGGCGGTTCGATGTGCTTTCTCTACCCACGCCCCAACGCCGCGTCCGTATGGGGGATTGCACCACACAACGCCGTCCCAGTCCTGTTTCAGCCCGTCCATCTCCGGGGTGAAATAGCGTTCGCATTTCGCGTTTTCTGGCGTTGCGCAGGCATCCAGCGTAAATTGGAAGAGGTTGTTGAGGTCGTCAAAGAAGGCTTGCGGGGTCTCCCACATTTCAGATTTTGACGAAAACATTAAATCGTTGTTCATCGTCTCCCCTCGCATTCTCCGAATAGCTCCCGAAACGTCATGCCCGTCAAATCTTCCAGCGCCAGCAGCAGCCGCACCGTTGTATCGCGGTCGCCGCGCGCCCACGCCGATATCGTAAACTGCGACGTGCCGAGGTATTGCGCCAGCTCTGTCTGGTTATAGTTCATCTTTTCCAACGCTTCCTTGAGCACCGGATAAGTGCAGAACTCAAACGGCGTTTTTGGTCTCACAATCTTGCTCATGCGTGTACCTCCCCGTAGATCAGTGCGTCAAGCGACACGCCCAGCGCTTCGGCAATGTACAGGTACGTCGGCATTTTCGCGTACCACAGTCCGGTTTCGAGGTTATGTATCGTGGTCAGCCCGACGCCCGCCTTGTCGGCAAGCTGCTGCAAGGTCATCCCGCGCAGCTTACGCCATGCCAAAATACGCTTGCCGATTTCCTGCTCAGTCGGAACGCCCTTCGGTATTCCGCTCTCGAGCAGTAACGCGCTTACGGGGACGTCGAACGCCTTCTCCAATCTCCCAAGCGATTCTAACCTCGGGTAACACCTCCCCGTTTCCCATAAAGCGACGGTGCTTTGCGGCGCGTCAATATCCGCCGCAAAGGACAACTGTGAAAGACCTTTCTTCTTGCGCAAATCGCGGATGCGATGGCCTAATTCCATTTCTGTGACCATCTTTTCTTGCTCCCTCATTTCAGTCGTTGATAGCGCTGCGTCTTGAATTGGCGCGCGCACAGCCAGTCGCATTTCGCGGCCGTCAGGCGGCGCTTTTCTTCTTTCGCCGCACTCCGCGCGGCGATATCCGCCTGATAGTACGGGCAATCGCTGTGACAGCCCGCGTGCCTCACAGGCGGCAGGCAGCTGTGGCAACGCTCAAAACTCATCTCACACCTCGCGGATCGTGATGCCGTACTTGTCCTGCATCAGTTTCTTTTTCAGCAGATAGTCTTTCGTTTTCGCACCCTTTGCGTCCTCGACCTCGCGCAGCCAATGCACCGTGCCGTTGCGGTCTGGCTCTGTCGCCCGCTCGTAAACAAAATCCGCGCGGTAGACCATCGGCTTGATTCTCTCGCCCTCGATGGCCGTGTAGCCCTCCACGAGCGTGAAATTCGCTTGCAGCCGCAGGTTGCGAATCTTGCCCATCGCTCGCAGCACTTTCAGCTCGCCGAACCGCGCCGCCTCGCGCTCGGAATCAAACTTGATGCCGTCACGCACGACCTTGCGGTTGCCGTACTTGCTTTTCTTCGGCTTTTGCGCGCCCGCCAGTTTATCAAGCACCTGCTTCTGTGCCGCAGGCCCCAGCCTCGCAAGGTCAGCCGATGTCAGCGCCATCGTTAGCCTCCTGCAAATCGCCCTGAGACGCGCTCTGCGCGTTTTTATCCTCCGGTGGTGTCATTTCACGTTTTTCGAATCCCAAACGCTCCTGCGCGCTCTCAGTGGCATTCCCGGCAGTTTCCCGCTTGCCGTCCGCAGGATCGTCACGCAAACCGACGCCGATGATGTAGTTTCCGCCGTCCCTTCTGGCATGCACTTCGTACTGCCGGTAGACCTTCCGCACGTCAAATTTCGGCAGCATCAGGCGCATCCCGATCGTCAGCCCTGTGTCCTCGTCGATCACATCCTCGCCGTAGATGATCGCTACCTGTGCAAGCAGCGCGTCGGTTGCAATACTGATTTCGGCAACGCCTGCGGCTCGCTGGGAAAGCTGTGCGTTCAGATTCATCAGCTCGCCGACTTTTTTCTGGTATCTGCCGAGCTCGTGCTCAAGCCGTTTTACCTTGTCTCTGTTTCTTCCGCTCATCGGTTCTCCGTCCTTTCGTAGTGCAGCGTCAGCGCCCGAGCGATCGGGCAGCGCCGCCATTCTTCGTTGGCGCAGTAGCGCCGCGTGTATTCGTCCAGCTCTTCTTTCGGTAGCTTGACTTGCGCACCCTCGCAGTTGAGATAGTCGCGGTAGTCCCGCGAGTAAAACGGGCACTTGAAAATGCCCCCGCGATACCCGCTCACGGCGCACCGCCTGCCATTTCGGCATCCGCCGCTTCCCACGTCATCCCGTGTTCTCTCGCATAGCGCGATACGCTCGGCATGAATGCCTCCTGTTCGGCTATCCTCTCGATGTATGGCTTCATCCACGCCACCGAGACGCGCGGGGAAACTGTTCCCCTGATCTTTGCCAGCACTTGTCCGACCTTCGGCGGGAATCCTCTCGTGTCCTCGGCAATCAGCGCATTCACCGCGTCCATCGCCTCGGCAGGGTCTTCACTGCCCAGCATGTCCAACCAGAGGGAAACCAGCTCTTCGGCTTCTGCGCGGGTCATCTTGGCGTAAGCCTGCGGATAAGCCTGTTTTAATCGCCTTAAAATGCTAATTACGTCAGCTCTTTCCACGGTTTTTTTCCTCCTCAAGCATCTCGGCGAATACATCGCCGCCGACAAACGGCCTATTCTGCGGCGCTTTGCCGCCCTTGTCCTGCTCTCTGGCAAGCCAAGCGGTGATGAAACGCTTAATCCCTCCGCGTGTCTTCCGCTTGGTATGGTTTGCATCGCACCACCCTGCCATGTTTCTGAGCTGTTGCAGAACGTCAACGTTCGGATAGAGCTGCGACCATTTGGCCCTGTCGTTCTCCGACACGTCGAAAAAAGTCCCGTCATTCAGCGGCAAAGAAATCACCGGCGGCGCGTCAGCCGCTTGCGGCTCAGCGCATAATATGTACTCTTCTTTACTCTTCTCTACTCTACTTTTCTCTACTTTACTTTGTCGTTCGATGTCAGCATTTTTTGAAAAAATGTTTACATTTTTCGCAGAAATGTAAACATTGGGCAAAATTTGGGCAACATCAACCAGAAGGATGTTGTAATCGACTTCAAGAGTTTTGCGGCGGCTGACTGCCTCGAAGTACCTTTCCTGTATGCCTTTAGAGGTCAATACGTGGTACTTGTCATACTTCTCTTTGTCGAACATCCCTCGTCTGATAGAAGCCTCTATTATTTCGGAAACGACGCTCCCACCCAACCCGACCTTGCGGGCGAACAAAAGCGCAACCTCCTCTGTCCATTCAATGTAGTAACCCGCCTTGCCGTAAATCTCTTGCAGCAAGTGAACGACTACACCAAATCCTGTCAAGCCAAATTCTGCTTCTATCAGTTCAAACTTTGCGTTCAATGTGACATCAAGCGGAAAGTAATCGATCCCGCTCTTTGCCATAGACTACTCCCTTAAAACGGCAGCTCGCCGTCGTCCTCGCTGACCTCTGCAAAGCCGCCTGCGGCGCTCTCTGCGGCGTATTGCGGTGCGGCGGTGTTGTTACCCTCCGAGCGCCTGTTATCTGCGAAATACACGCTGTCAGCCTGCACCTCGTAGCTCCTGCGTTTGTTGCCGTTCTTGTCCGTCCAGTCGCGCATCTGCAAGCGACCCTCGACGCCGATCATGCGACCCTTATCGGCGTAGTTGCAGAGCACTTCTGCCGTTCCGCGCCACGCCACAACGTCGATCCAGTCTGTGCCGCCCTCCTTGCCGTTGCGATCAACGGCAAGAGGGAACGACACAACGGATACGCCGCTGTTCGTCTTTTTCAGCTCCAAGTCACGCCCGATGCGTCCCATCAGGCACACGCGATTCATGCTCACTGCGCGTCACCGTCGCTTTCGATGACCTCGCCGGTCGTCTCGTCCACGGTGAAGTTGGCGTCAATGGTTTCCTCTTCCTGCGCATCTGCGGCGATCACGTCGGCAAGCTGTTTGCCCGCGTCGCGCGTCTGGTAGTCGATGGACATAACACCCCACTTGCCGATCAAAATACGGTAGACAGTCTTGCGCGCCATAGCGTCCCAATCATCGCGCCAGCCTTTCCCCTGATATTCACCTTTGCGGAATTTCTTTTCATGTGCGGTGATGGCCTTGACGCTCATGTAAACAGTCTTTTCGGCACCATTGATAAGGCGGTAATAACCGACGTATCCGATGACGGGAAGTGCCTCGCGCGCGTCCTCGTCCTCAACAAAATCAATGTCAACCTCTTCGGTCAGGCGGTTGTAACTCTTCAATTCGCCCTCGCGCACGTCCACGACGTTAATGGTCTTGTATGCGCCCGTTCGAAGCGCGAGCTGGTGCATACCTTTCCATCCAAGAATGAATGTCGCTTCCATCTTTTTTGCGCCAATATCCTTCTTGTAGTTTTTGAATGGCACAATGTAGGCGTAGCCCAAACTCTGGTCGATGGGGAGATCAAACATCGCCGCTTTCAGCGAGGACTGAATGACCGTCATCGGGGATTCGTAAAAGGCCTGCTGCAAATTCTTGTCTGCATTGACCATCGAAACGATGGACGAAATAAACTGTGGCGCACGCTTTCCAAGCAGCTCGTCAAAGCGCTTGCGCATGCCGTCGCGGTCAAGCAGATCGTTCACCAACGCCGTGACGGATACCTGCTTCTGCTGAGGTGATTTCTGCATCGCCTGCGCATTCTGAATCAATCCTTCCTTCATCTTTCTTTATCCTCCTTCACCGCAAATTTGCGGAAATTTGTCGTTTTGTAGTAACTGCTCAAGTCCATGTCTGGGTGGTCCTTCGCAAACGCCCTCGCATCGAATGTCTGGCGGCTCTGCGCCTTCCAGTCGACCGTGAATCGCCCGCAGTAGCCGCGCTCATTGTCACCAAGGTCTTTCATCAGCTGCTGCTTGATGGCGTCCGCGCTCTTCTCGATGGCATTCTTGCGGCTCATCAAGTACTGGTACTGCTCAACAAGGCTTTCGCGCCCGAACAGCTCCACGTCACCGCCGCCGCCCTCGTAGATGCTCTCAAGCGCCTCGGTCGTGCTCGCGTCGCCGTCCATCGGCGGCGGGTTGTCCGTCTCGATGTAATCGTGCCAGAAATCCTCCGCGCAGCGCTTGACGGCCTCGATCTCTTCCGGGCTGACATATACGCTGCTCTCGCACCATTCCGGCACGTCATCGTCGGGGACGGTCGTGATCTGGTAGCAATAGAACCCCTTGCCCAGCACCAGCGCCGCCAGATACCAGCGCTGCCAGCCAGTCACGGCAAGATACGTCACACATTGTGCGTAATAGCTCGTGGGGAACTCGCCGCCCGCGTAGCGCTTCATGTTCAGTGCATTCGCAGTCTTGCATTCAAGTCCCGCGTCTCGCCCGATGACCCTGCGGTCGATGTTCGCGTGCAGGCACGGGCAGTCCCAATTACGTAGGATGTAATTCATCCGGCGCACCGGCAGGCGGCTCGCTTCTTCAAAGCGGCTCGCGACGTACTGCTCAAGGTCACGCCCCTGCCGCATCGCCTCGTTTTCCGGCTCTTCGCCGATCCTGCCGGTCTTCTCCGCCCATACCGTGTAGGGCGAACGGTATTTATTCAGGCCCAGCACCGCGCCCATGTCGCTGCCGCCGAGGCTCTTCTTGCGCTCTTTAAGCCACTCCTCGCGGCTCATCCCGAGCGTCGATATCTTCTGCATCTTCATCTTTCTTTACCTCGATGTCTTCCGCCCCGCAGAAGGGGCAGCATAGTATCGTTTGCGTCTCCACGCCGCGCTCACCGTCAAGGTTCTCGCACCTGCGCAAGACGTCGGGCTCGTTAAAGGTCAGCCCGCACCATTCGCAGCGATACATCACATCATCGCCGAGACCGCGATGAGCACCACCGCCAGCAATAGGCAGATACCGGCAAAAAGCATCGCCTCGTCGGCCTTGCGCTGCTCTCTCGTGCGCTTGTCCGGTTTTCTCATAAGCGCACCCCCAAGACAGCGCAAAGAGCATCTTTTGCAAAAAATGCTTCCAATTTCATTTCCCCCGATTCCAACCGCGAAATCATCGTCTGAGAGCTGCCTATGGCTTCCGCTAACGCATATTGACTGTACCCACGGTTTAAGCGCTTGTGCCTGATCCATTGCTGCTTCTCGGCGATGCTGTCCTTGTTCGCTTCGTAGTAAGCCCGCTGATACTCGGCGATGCTGTCCTTGTTCGCTTCACGATAAGCCCGCTGCTTCTCGGCGATGCTGTCCTTGTTCGCTTCACGATAAGCCCGCTGATACTCGGCGATGCTGTCCTTGTTCGCTTCACGATAAGCCCGCTGCTTCTCGGCGATGCTGTCCTTGTTCGCTTCACGATAAGCCCGCTGATACTCGGCGATGCGACGTCTTCTGGTATCTTTTCTTAAAATGGTGATTTCGGCATCTCTCCTGCGCGATGCCGCCAGCTCATCATTCGTCCATCGGAAATCTCGCTCGATCTCCTCGTCCGCCCGACGCATTACTTCTATTTCCTCCTGAGTGAAGTTCATCGTCTGCACCCCCTGTCGATAAACGGCAGCAGGTCATACAGCACCTTGCACACCGCGCACGCGCCGATGACGGCGAGACCCGTGGTGAAGTCGCAGCCGTTGAGCGCGATCACCGTAGCGGCGATGCTGCCGAAAAACAACGTGTCGATCATTTCGCGCCTCCGATCAGCATGAGCTTTTCCGCGTCCGTGAATTGCAAAACTCGGTCAAGCTCCCAAATTTCCTCTAACGTCCAGCGGGAACGCCCCGCCATTCTGTTGCAAATTTGCGTTTCCGACAAGCCGATTTCCTCGCCCAGCTCCTTGCCGGTACGAATTAACGCCCGTCCCATCGCGCCGCGCACGGCTCGCTCAAGGTCGTTTCGCCGTCGCGTTAACTGTTGTGGCTTTAGCATCTTGCCTTTTCCTTCCTCTCGTGCTACAATAAGCACGGACACAATATCTTGTGGTGAGATTTGTCCCACCTGCCCCGCTCGATGCTGCAACATTGGGCGGGGCATTTTTTACTGCCCATCGCTGGATTCAAACAGCTCGTCCACGGTCACGCCGTACATCTTCGCCAGCTTCTTGTGGTACTTCCGCAACGGCCGCCAGTCGCCAAGCTCCCAGTGCGTCACGCAGGATAGGTCAACATTCAGTTTCTTTGCCACCTGTGCGCGGGTCAGTCCGGAGCGTTCTCGTAGCTCTCTCAATGTCAAAATTTGCGTCCTCCCTTCATTGTGAGTTATCATTGACTGCGGCGGGGAGATTTGCTATACTGCCGTTAGCCCTCTGTGGCAATCTCAAGGAGGTGGTTTCCATGACCAACCTTTTGACTTTGCCCGTTCCAGACCAAAGAAACGGCGCGATGCGATAGGGCAAGGGGCAGAACTAGAACTGCCAAAGTGAGCGACGCGTCCATAGAAGCGCAAGTTTGTTTTGCGTCAGGGCGGCATTGCCGAGCCGATGGGAAGTAATTCATCAATTCGGACGGATGCAAAGCAAAGCGTCCGACCATCCTGTGCAGCGCGTTCTGGTAAACAAATCTGGGGGAAAAGCATCCGTGAACAGACCACGGGTGCTTTTCTTTTCCCCGCCGCAGTCAACGCCCGCCGAAACCTCATAAACATGAGAAATCACACTTGACACTGCCCGGAAAGCGTATTACAATGAAATCGCCAAAAGACATTGCAAAAGCCGCTTTTATGGGGGGCTGGTTTTTGTGTACCCTTTTTTCGGTTGGCATGGTTATATGATACCTCACTTTATGGGGTAAGTCAATACTTGATACCCCATTTTTTGGGTTTTGGCGAAACCCACAAATTGAGGTGTGCGTTTTGATAAGATATGATAGAATTCAAGAGCTTGTGAATCTTTGCGGGAAAAAGAAAAGCTTCCTTAGTGAAGCAATGGGGTTCTCGTCGAGATATTTAATTGATGCCAAAAAGCAAAACACAAATATCGCCGATGAACCGTTGCAAATTCTCGCAAAAGAACTTAAAACCACGCCTGAATACCTCCGTGGCGAAACGGATGACCCGGGCATAAAAGGAGCCCCCGATCCGAAGACCGAGGGCGAGGATGCGCTGGATATAGAGTTGAGGAAGATTTGGGATTCTTCCGATCTTGACGATCGGAAAGCAATACTCGAATACGCTCATTTTATTAAAGGCAGGAAGGCGAAATGAACGTCTCTGTCAATATCCCATTTGAGCATATCAGTCTTAATAAAAACGAAAAAGATTTGCTTCCTCGCATTGTGGCAAAGCCAGAATATGCAACAGATGAAAGTTTCGGCCCAGCAGAAAGATTGCAGCATTACGGGCTTGCTTATATTACGGTTAGCGGTAATGCAAATGCGCCGAAACTTAAAGATGGTGCGACATATCTCGTTAGGAAGTCAGATAAAGGTGTCGATTTTCTGGCGTATATCAACCAGAAAGATAAAGAAGAATCTGATGCAAAGATGCACGACTGGAAAATAGCCCTGATATCGGGTCTTTCCGGCGCGTTGATCTCAGAAGCTATCAAGTGGTTTGCGTCACTTCTCTGGGGGTAAAGTCCCCACACTGCGCTTCCATCTTCTTTTTGCAAACGACAACGCAAACGCCGGACGAATTGACCGTGACCGCTGCGTGCTCGCACACATCGCAGGAGCAAGTAACCGGGGTTTCGTCCTGCATCCTGTATTTGATGTTGCGCAGCTCGCGCATGATCTCCCTCATTGATTCGGAGAACTCTTTTTCAGATACAAACATTTTTGCGCTCCTTCCACATACTCAGCAGCTCTAATTTTTCTTCACGCGAAAGCTCTGACAGCAGTTTCGTAAATTCAGAATCCATTGTATCATGGATAAGATCGATACTTGTATGTACCTGTTCGTTCATCCGTTCCATCCTCCGTTCAAGTTCATGCTACAAAACAGGTGTTCTATCACACGACTTAATATAGCACTTTCGTTCTATTTTTGCAACTACAAGATATGGGGCGATTATTGACCCATATCTCTATTTTAAAAAGGTGGTGAACTTGACATGGCGAAAAAGTCCCTTAAAATTCCCGGCTTGTCTTTTAGCTGGAAGCGGGCACTTGGAATCACGAAAGCAAAACAGAAAATCGCAAAGGCTACCGGCATTCCTATGTCAAAGGCAGGTCGCCAACGTAAGGTTGGGAAAATGCTTGGCATAAAATAATTTAGACCGGCCCCGCCGCCCTCTGCAACAAACGGCGGGGCCTTTTTGCAGCCAGCGGGAAGCGGTCGCCGCTGCTTGTTTTGACCATACTCCGCTTTACCAAACTACTTCAATACCAAGACCTTGCAATAAGACAGCGCTCGACGCAGTTCGACAACCCCTCATCTTACGACTTCGCGGCGCGAAAATCGGAGAAATTAAGGTGGCGTAAATGAACATTCAAGAAGTGTGCAGAATCCGTAAAGAAGAATTGAAACTAACATATCAGGACATTTCCGATGCTTCCGGCGTACCGCTGTCCACCGTGCAGAACTTCTTTTCCAAGTTTTCTAAATCTCCGTCGATTTACACCGTCGCGCCGATCTGTAAGGCACTGGGAATATCCATTGACGAAATATTCGGAATTTCCGAACACTTGACGCCGACCGAGGAAACTTTACAAGCGCGCAACGATGAGTTGGAACGCCACGTTGATGCGAAAGCAGACATGATCGAGATCATGCGGCGCGGAGTGCGTATCCGCAACGTTGTGATTGCTCTAATGTTTGTCATTATCGTTCTGCTGGCCGCGTGGTGCTTGTACATTGATTGGAGGGGGATCTGATGAAGATACCAAAAGCAAAACTACTACCGTCCGGCAACTGGAATGTCAGCGTCATGGTAGACGGAAAACGCGTGTCCGTCACAGCCCCTACCAAGCGGCAGGCGGAGAATGAAGCTGCCGCGTTAAAGTCCGGCGCGAAGTCTGCCGCTCGTGCGTCTGAGCGCACAGTCGGTGATGCTATCGACCGATACATCGACAGCAAGGACGCAATACTCTCCCCCTCCACCGTCAACGGTTACAGAAAACTACGCAAGGTGGTTTTCCCGGAACTGATGAGCGTTAAGTTCTCTGCGTTGACGCAGGATCGCGTGCAGCGTGCTGTGAATAAGATGGCACGGGAAAAGTCCCCTAAGTACGTCCGCAACGCTTACGGCCTATTCACGGCGGCAATGTCGGAGGAATGCCCGGATAAAGTGTTCCGCGTATCACTCCCTCAGAAGGAAGTGCCAAAAATCAAAATCCCTACCATGGGCGAGATTAGAATTCTGCACGAAGACTGCAAGGGCACGAACTTTGAATTGCCTTTCCTTCTGGCTGTCTGGCTCGGCCTCCGTACATCGGAGATCAGAGGTCTAACGTGGGATTGCCTTGACGGCGATATTCTGACGATCAAGCAGGCAATGGTAGACGGTGAGGACGGCCCGCAGCTCAAGCAGCCAAAAACCTACAGTGGCAACCGCAAGCTAAAAGTGCCGCCGTATATTATGGGGCTGCTTGACGCAACACCGCGAACAGATGAGTATATTGTCCACGCAACACGGAACGTGCTGTATAAGCATCTGCAACGCGCATGCGCCCGCTGTGGAGTTTCGCCGTTCCGCTTCCACGATCTTCGGCATGTAAACGCATCGGTCATGCTCAGGCTCAATGTCCCGGACAAATACGCAATGGAGCGCATGGGGCATTCCACAAACAACATGCTTAAAAACGTATATCAACACACCATGGATGATAAAGCCGTAGCAGTGGCAGATGCCGTTGACGGCTTTTTTGAATCCGAATTTCATCTGTAATTTCATCTGCAATTCATCTGCAAAAGCACTGTTTTAAGCGCACTTAACTTGCAAATATCGCAAGTAATGCGTAAACAGGCAAGCCGAAAAACCCTTGAAAATACAAGAAAAACCCCGCAGCCGTTGAGACTGCGAGGTTTTTTCATTGGTGGAGGCGGCGGGAGTCGAACCCGCAACCGAAACAGTAAAAGCATTGATATTACACGGTTTTTTGACTCGCGTCTGTAATTCCATCTGCAATTTATTTTTCCAGTTTGCGCATGACGCTATTATAGACGCGCTCGTTCACGATTTTCAAACTGTCCATCAGCTCATCCATGATCTCCCACGCCTTGTCCGGCGGAACATCTGCCACTGCGCGCAGGAAATCGCTGTCGCCGTATGTTTCGACGTTGACTGGCGCGGGTGCCGCGGAATATGCCATTGGCAAAGCCCTCTCTCTGCTGCCGCTTTGCTGGTCGCGGATGGCATACAGCACGGCAAGGCGCTCATAGTTTTTCCAGCTCGATTCTTCCGTCTCGAGGCGAGCTATCCAGCGATTGACCTCATTCTCGTCGACCATAGGGGTGCACCCCCTTTAGCCCTCAATCGTGTCCATGCAGCGCAAAATGGCTCTGCCGATGCGATTGCGGCGAGGAACGCGTCGTGACTGCCAGCAATCTCCGTCGGGGTGTCAGTACGTCATGCGGCCATACCCGGGGCGAAAATCACCGAAAGAATCTGATTGGACAACGCTTTGGGCGGTTGACTGTGACGCGTTATGTGCGCTATTCTTCGACCGCGAATAGCTCAATATGGCGGTGCCGTTGTGATTGCGGCAAAGAGACCGACGTATCGGGCAGGAATCTTATGACCGGGCATACCACGTCCTGCGGCTGTGCTATGGCAGAGGCCCAGCAATCCCCAGCCGCTCGAGTTAAGGCGCTGCTGGAATCCCCGTTGACAGGGCCATATGAGACCAATATCCGCGCAAAATGGTATCGAGTATCAGACGGTGCTCGTGAGTGGGAGATCAAAAACTTATCGAAATTTGTCAGAGATCATGTGGAGCTGTTTGGCATTGACCCAGAGGATAAGTATGAGGCCAAGCGTACGGCCAAGATGCTGTATGGCGCGTCATACAATCACTGTCGGTGGCACGGATGGACGGTCATCCAGCTTGAACCGAACGACTACAAAGAGAGCACCGATTAACCTCGGTGCTCTCTTTGTCCGTCTGCGATTTTTTTGTATGCCCGCCTGCGGCAGCGGTTGACCGCCTCCGGCGACAGGTGCAGCGCCTCGCACACTTGCGCGTAGCTCTTGCGCCTCACGTCGCACTCGATGAGGCATGCCATCTCATCGGGAGGCAGGTCATAGGATTGGATGTAAGCTATAGCCCTGCGCGGGGCCATAGAGGATAATTGCGCGCGGATCGCTCGGTGCTGCTTGTCCATGCTGTGCACCGGGGCTTGCAGAGCGCTCACGCGAGGGGAGACGTTGCAGGTCTCCCGCCCGTTTCCCTTTCCGTGCCCGATTAGGGCACCGTTATTTTGCCGCTCTCTGGATCATCGTCACGACTTCCTGCCGCGTGATGAATCTCTGCGGCGCGCTGCCGTCCGTGATGCCCGCCGCCTTTGCCGCCGCCCAGTCCTTCGCCGCCCACGTGGAGACGGGCTTGGTGCCGAGCTGTGCCAAATAGCTGTCCATCATCTTGTTAAATGTTGCCTGATCCATGTACTCCTCCATTTCCGGCGGATACTTGCCCGCCAAGATCATGCGCCCTGTGTATCGCATATGGTCGTCCCATTGAAAATGCGGCTTGTCCGGGAATTTCTTCCAGTCGCCGCCCCACGAAAACCCGACCTGTTTTCCGATCTGCCCGCAGCGGGCGAAGAACGACGGATCGTCGTACTCATGCCCCTTGACGTTTTTGCAGATGTCGAACGCAAGCCCAGCCTTGACGCCGTGGAACGTCGGGCGCGTCGCGGTCTTTGCCGCGTAGCCGTTCGCGGCAAGATAGCGCTGATACTCGTCGTCTCTGACCGTTTCCGTCACCAGAACCGGAAGCCCCGCCTCCTTGCAGAGGCCGAGGAAGATGACGCAGTTTGCGCGCACGTCCGCCCGCAGGTCAGCAATGTCCCTACTGTGATACATCGCCGTGCTCCTTTTTGTAGTTGGCGCTGGACACGCCGATGAGCGCGCCGATAAACAGTGCCACGGCGCTGATGGTGGTCGTGACTTGCTCTACATACCCCCAGCCCCAAACGCCCGCCAGCGCGGCGTACAGTCCAGAACACGCGGGCAGCACGATCAGCACGAGCCACTTGAGCACATCGTACACCTTGTTGCTCATTTCAAACTTCATTGTCTTTCTCCTTTCGTTTCCGTCCAACGATAATTTCTACCAGTGTCAAAAGCCCAGTAAAGGCTTCGATGATGCCGCCCGTACCCAGCAGGTACGGGAAGATGTTGTCCCACTGCCACCCCTTGATGCTGTAAAAGATGACCGTGTAGATCACAAAAGCGGCGATGAAAATGCCAACGATAATCAAAATGATGTTTCTCGTTCGCAATTTCGATGCCTTTTTGATAAGGCGCTTCATCCGACCGCCCCACTCAGCAGCCACGCGATAAACGCGCCCGCCAGCGCCGCGAGAGCCTTGTCGACCAGCCCGTCCCACCGTTTCCCCGCCTTGCCCGTGATGGCTTTCACGTCCTCTTTGATCTCCTTGACGTCTCCCTCGACGGCCTCCTGCTTGGTTGCCAGCACCTCGACCGACGTTGCCAGCCTGTCAAGCGCCGTTTGGTGCTCCTTCAGCTCGTTGATGCGGTGCGTATTGCTCTTGCATCGGCTTTCGATCAGCGCGATCTCTGCATCATCGTATTGCTTTGCATTATCCATATCTCACTCCATTTCTCTGTTTACTTGCCGTTTCCGGCACTGCTCGTGTCCACCCCGTACATCTCAAGGATGGGCGCAACTCTTTCGTTGCGCAGAATTTTCTTCTGCTGACCATGATTCAGCTCGTCAAAAAAGGTTTGCAGCGCGTTCCGCGTCTCCGCGACGTGTTCACGTGCCCGCTCCGTGTAGGTTTTGTCCATTACTGCTCCTCCCCAAGCAAAATTTTAGCAGCCGTTTCCGTGTCCTCTACCTGCTCTTTCAGCAGTTTATTCTCGCTTTCTAACGCCTGCATATTTTCCGCCTGCTTTGCGCTTTCTTCGCTGCGCTTTTGGATGTAATCACAAAGTTTCATTGGGTTTCCTCCACGATCGCCACCGGCTCTCCGCACGTCACTCTGCCCTCGCCTTTGGCGTAGATTTTCACGCCAAGCTCCCACAATTCCGTTTCCTTGGTCGCGTTGGTGAGTTCCACCACCTGATCCGGCTCACACGGAACCCATACAGGATTTGCGTCCTTGGCGTTGTTGCTGATTTGAATGGTTTGCGCCATCGCGCTGGTGAAGCTCACCTGCACCTTTGCCCGTTTGGGGCGTTTTGCGGTGCTGCCAAGAAACGCCGTGAAGCTCAATCCCCGGTATGGCTTGCTGGCATCCGGCAGGATGTAGATAGTGCCAGCCGAAGCGTCGGAAACCAGCGTATTGTTCGCCACCTTAAAAACGGGACGAACCGAGATTACTCCATCCGCATTATATGCACCGATATCGCCGAATGAATAAATGTAGCGGAATTGATCGGAGTTAGCCGCATCTCGCAGCCACCATGCCACCGCACTTCCGTTGGCATTGTACGCCTTTCTCGCATCGTTATCGCGCGTCTGTCCGCTATGCGCCTTGAGCATCGGCAGGATGCTCTCGCCCTCCACGCCGACGTTTGTTACCTCGCTCTCACTGAGCAGATACGCTTTCCGCGCGATCTCGGTTACGGTGTCGGAGTTATACGGCTTGATTTTGATGCTTGAGGGGATAATGCACGCCCGCATCTTTTCGTCAAAATACGAGAGATAGCCAGATGTTTCATTGTTCAGCCATGCGTCCATCAGGCTGTCGATGTATGTTGCTTCTGCGGTTGCGTTCATTTTGCGCAGCTGGTCCAGCACGTTTTCCCGCAGAAGCACCACGCCGTCCGCGTCCTTGCGGATGGGCCAGTAAGCAATGGTTTGCTCTTTGCCGTTGATGGTTTCCGTGTAGTGGAGAACTTCGGTTAGCTCGATCTCGCTGATTGGTCTTGCCATATTTGCCTCCTTACGCCACAACAATGCGCGCGTATTTGTCCACCGCACCCGCCGTTACGATCAGATCTGAGCTGGACGTGAAATCCGCAATGTACACGTCAACGGACGATAGATCGCCGCCGCTCTGAATGTTGCGCACCGCCTCAGCCATCCCCGCCGGAAAACTCAGAGGCGCGGTCGTGCCGCCCTTCTCGCGGATAGCGTCGGCAACTGCCGTAATGCTTTCGCCCTGTACCAGATATTCAGCCATCAGAATGTCCCTCCTTCCGCCGCGGGCACGGTTTCCTCTGTCCATTTTCCCCCTCGAACACGGAGGAAAGCCCCTTCTACCGTCGGATTTGGTAAACCGGATTCCGCTCCCAAATATCTGCGCAAAGTGCCACCGGACACCTTTTTTGCCGTCGCATTTTGCTGCACCACAAAGAGATCATCCGCCGTTACAGCCCCCGCCGCAAGCAGATCGTCAATGGTTTTGTCCATGTTGCCCTCCTTTATCGTAAAATATTGATTATATGGTATACGTCCACCGCCCCGTAGATCGCGGCGGCAACGTATAGCGCATACCGCGCCGCCCTCTCCCGTTGGCGGGACAGCCACCACAGCAGCCCCCACACCGCGCCGACCTTGTAGCAGACCATGACCGGGACGGAGCGCATCAGCGGGTTCAGCTCCACCGCCCCATGACGCAGCGCCCAGAGCGTGCACGACAGGTCGATCAGGTTGAGCGCGTAAGCGATGACCGCCCCGCGCGTCTCTTTCGCCTTTCTCACTTCTCCTCATCCCTCCTCCGTACGATCGGAGCAGTCCACGAATTGATCAAATTCAGTTTTTCTCCCGCGATCTGGTGTTTCTGGTAAGACAGCCCCGGTGCAGCCTCTCCCAGAACGAGGCTGAGAGATACCGCGTCGACCGGCGTCTCCACTCCGTTGGCGTTTACCTCGTTCATGCCGCTTTCAACCGTTGCAAGAGCGGTGATCTGTGCTTTCGGCAAGTCGTCCTCTCCGACACTGTGCTTCGTTTTTGCTGCGGTCGCCCGATATGCCTTTGGATCGTGCGGCGAACCGCTGACCATCAGCCTGTATTCGTCCACCAGCGTAAGGTCTTCAAGCCTGTCGAGCTCCTCGTTTTTGATCTTGTAATCATCGAGCGCGTCGACCGCCCGGAGCAGGCTTGTCAAATTCGCGTTTTTGTTCGGTGTGCGCATCGGATAGATCTCAACAAGCTGCAGATCCATGGCGAGCGTCTGAACGTGGGTCATCCCCGCATAGTAGCTGCGGTGCGCCTGATCCGTCATAGCATTATATCCGTCCACCTTAAAGGGTGGCCACGGCCACAGGTTGATGAAGAGATGCGAATGCTCTAGTGACCCCACTGGGACTTCAAACTCAAGGCTCTCTCCGGATGCAAGATAGTAAAGGTCACCTTGGCTGTGTTCCGTTTTAAGGTTGCTCGTATTGCCAAATACTCCAGGGACAGCAACTGCTACCCATGCCTTGGAAGTGTCGTCGTCGTCAAACGGAGGAGACACTGTCTCAACGAATGAAAACCTGTACCTCCCCGGGCAGAGAACATAGGTCTTAATGACATATACCGGCGTCAAAGCTGCCGTGCCACTTGCTCCGCAGTTCGCTTTTACATGTTGTGTCAGCGTGAATGTCCAGTTGTCCAGACGGGAATCCACGGAAAGCTTGTTGTCCATGAATTGCTCCCATGTCATCTTGCCGGCCATATAAGCATCGCGAATGAGATAGGAGAAGGGGAGCGTTTTTTTTGCACATATCTCGTGCAAATAAGAGCGGTTATAAAACAACGCCGTGACCCGTGCTGCATTCTTCTTACTGAATACCCCGCCAAAGTGCGGCGCTGCGCTCTCGCAGAAGGCATAGAAGTCACTGATAGTCTTGACATTATTGTCCCGCAGCCACCTCCCCATGTCTTGCAATCCGTAGATACTCGGCGCGGTCGCCTCGCCGCGGGCATTGCGCAGATACAGGTCGATGATGACCTCATCACAGTTGACCTCGACGTCAAATATCCCCGGTTTTTTCTTTGGTGGCGTATACGGCAGCAAATAGCCGTCTCCGCACAGCCCTGCCGCCAGCCCCGCCTTAAAGCTGGCTGCATCATAGCCGCGCAGCGTGCCGCTGCCGTCCGGGCGGTGCGCGTCAAACGTGCTGTTGACCCCGCGCTTGATTGCCTGCCCGGTCAGATATCCTGTTAAAAAGCTCTTTTTGTGTTTGATCGCCATTGCCGCCTCCTACCAGAGAATGGGGCAGTCCGTCCCATCCGGGTATGTGATCTTCACCGGGACTCCCGCACTGTTCAACGTGACGCCGTAATCCAGCATTTCCTTAACACCTTCCAGCAGGACACCCCAACTTCCCTTGTCCCATCCGGAAAAGTTGAGTCCAACGGTTTTCCTCACCCCCATCAGGTCCAAATATCCCTCGTCCCGCGCGGCGAGGCCGAGCTGTTTTCCCGTGCTCGTCTCGTACGTCAGCTCCAGCGAGTTCTGCCTCTTGACGAGGTAGCCGCGCTGCTTGCCGTTATTGTCGCCCGCGCCGAAGACGTCCACAGGGTAGTAGTATTGGCCGTCCGACTCAAACGAGATTGCGCGCTTGACCTGCTCCTCGTATTGATACACCATAACCGGCCAACTCGTCTGCTTGGTGGTGGTGAAAATGCGCTCGCCGTTTGCATAGGGGTAGCCGTCCGAGCCGATCGACGCGCCCGCGGGGTCGGCCTCCCAATAGATCAGCTCCCCGTTCGGGTTTTTCGCCTGCTCCGTCGTGCTTTTGGCGATGCCCGCGACAAACTCAAGGCTCTGTCCCTCCACGCGAATGAAATTGTCGTCCGTTATGTCGCCCGCAAGGTACTTGACCACGCGGCGCGAGGTCGAAAGCCGGTTGACGCTCAAGTCCGCGATCTCGCCGAATGCAGCGTAAAGCGCGTCCGCCGAAAGCTGACCGGACACATCCACGTTGCCGTCGAGTTTGATGTAGCCCGTGTAGTTGTTTGGGCCGACCTTGAGCGTGATCGTCGCGGTCGTCTGGCCATCCGGGGTGGATGCTGATGTGACGGATAGCCTGATTCCATCGACCGTTTGCGTGATGTCCGACACCCGCCCGTCGATGCCCTCCACCTTGAGGTTGATCTCCTCGCTGGTCTTGGTGATAATTGAGCGTGTTTCGGCAATCTTACGGTTGAATTCCTGTGCGATGTATCCCCCAGCCGGATATTCGTCTTCCATCTCTGCTTCTCCGGGGGAAGAAATACCCGCGTATCCGCGCCCATCATCAGAGAGTTTAGACAGTGGCGAATAAATGCCACCAACCGTCACACCGTCGCCCAACTCTGCCGCTGGATCGATGTTTGCCGCGCCTGCTTCGTATGCCTGATACTGGTAGCCTTTCATGGTTTGCAGTAAAGCATTTACCATTGGCTGCGTGGCGTGTGGGCAACTTGCAATGACCTCCATTCCGGTATCATCGCCCGCCGTCAGGCTGTTTTCATCGTCCACAAGCAGTGTCACACGGGAGATAGGCTTGTACTTGCCCTTATCGGAAAAACTTGTAACGTCTTTGCCGACATAATACTTTTCAGACAAGGATTCTCACCCCTCCAAATGTGATAGCGTTGCCCGCTTCTGTAATGAGATAGTTTGTCTCGGTAAGCATGGACAACAATGGAATAAGCAACAGTTTCCCCGCATCGGTGATAATCCAATTCCCGCCGTGCGCCGCTGCGATAAAACATAGCTCATTGCGGATGGTGTAATCATTTGCGGGGTAGTCGATGGTATATGAGCTATTGAGCACTGTGCGGCTGTCCAGCTCCACGCCCATCAACTGGCAAAAGATGTTTACAGCGTCAGGCATAGTCATCGGGAAGTTAAGCGACTGGTCTGGCTTCCACACAACGTCAGCCTTTCTCATAGCGTCGTATGCTTCGAGTTCCCAATAATCCCCATCGCAGGAACGGCGGTTGGTAAAAAACACGCCTTTGGGGATCCAGTCTGTTGCCTGACTGCCATTAACAAGCCTGAGATAACGCTTGATCGTCGCGGCCCGCGGCACGTTGTCCGCATACAGTGTCAGTTTTAATGTTGCGCAGCAGGCGTTTCCGATGCCGAATTCTTCAAACAGTTGGGATTCTACGGAGTGCGAAACTTCCGCGTCTTTGCCATATTCCGTTCCCGCAACGTCAAATTTGTACTCTCGTTCTGTGCCAGACTTGTGGAGCAGCTCGCGCCACAGCGTACTTGTCGTCTGCCCCATATCACACCTCGATTAAATTAAACGCCGCGCCGCCCCACACCTCATTGTCGTCCGCCGCTTCTTCGAGCGTGCATTCCATCGACGAGCAATAAAACGTGCTGGTTCGAACTCCATGCAAGTCAAGATACTTGGCCGTGAACGTTGTCTCATTAAGGTCATCATCAAGCTTTGCCAGCTTATCGCGAGGCATAGGGCGCGTTGTATAGTTCAGCTTCCGCTTGCTGGTAATCTTGTCGCGGCGCATTTTCCCGTCTTTTGTGCGGGTGGTCTTATCGCTGTCGAGGTCGTTGCGGCTCCACCCATAACCCTTTGTGGCGATAAAATCGGAGTAGTCCGTGCCGTTGATAATAAGGACTTCCATGCTACCCCTCCTTAGTACAGCAGCACGGGCTTACCCGCCGCGCGTGTCATGTTGTTGATGTTCTTCACGGTGCTGCGTGCGATTTCCTTACCGTCGAGCTGAATAACAACAGTGGTTGCACCGCCGCCGGATTCCGCCATAGCCTGCTTAAATGCTTCGACCATCGTTGCAAGTGGCGTTTCGATGTTCGTTCCGCTCTTCTGGTCGCCCAGTACAGCAAGAAATTCCTTGTTGGGCGGAATGACTGCACCGGTTGCCAGACGCGGAAGATGTACTTCAGAAAGCGAGGAAAGATGCCCGCCGATGCTTTTGCCGCCAATGCCAGGAACCCAACTCGGCACGGTAAACTTAATCGTGTTGATCTTGCTGATAAGCCAGTTTAATCCCTTGATAATGGCATTAACCGCGCTTTCGGCAATAATGACGATGCTGTTCCAGATGCCTTTAAATACCTTTTTGACACCACCCCATGCAGAATTCCAGTCACCAGTGAACACTCCCTTGATAAACTGGATAATACCGCCAAGGATGTTATCTTTAAGGTTTCTCGCAAACTCGGTCAGATTGCCAGTCAGCGCAAGTACAGCGGTAACTACCGTAGCAATTCCCGCAATCACAAGTGGGATGACGCTACCGGTCAGAAAGAAGAATCCCAACCCCGTTGCCACAATGCCAGCAATCAGTAACAGCGTATTTTTGAGATTTGCACCGTTATCACAAATGTCCTTAAACGCTGTGATAATCATTGCTGCGCCAGCCACTACAAGGCCGATGCCAGCCCCAACTTTGCCGAATGCGATTGCAAGCCCCCCGGCAAGCGCCGCTGTGCCTGCAAGCATTTCGAGCAGATTCCCCCAGTTAACGCCGTTATTCCATGCGTCGGATAAGCCGTCCCACAGAAGAATCAATCCGCCAACAGCAATGAGGATTCCACCGAGCTTTTGCAGAATAGTGCCAAGCACCCCCGGCAAGCTGCTGCTGATTTTCCACAGCGCCAAGCCTGCCGCAATGAGCATGACTGCATCGGCAATTTTTTTGAGGCGGTCGCTGATATCGTCCATGTAGCTAAAGTCCGGCGTAATTGCGTCAGCAGATGCACCGCCGCCAGCGTCGTTTGCTGTATCGGTGGAAATCTGGTTGATCTCATCAAACGCTGCAAGCTGACTTGCCGCTTTCTTCGCAGCGCTTCCGGTGCCCTTTAAAGCGCTTGTTTCTTTGTTCAGCGCCTTTGCCGAGTTAGCAGTTGCCTTGACGCTCTTGCCGGAGATAAGCGCCACAAGACGCGTGATTTGCGAGACTACTGCCGTAATAACTTTTACAAGCAGTGTAAAGGCGGGGACAATTACGCTTACAAGAGGCTGTGCCAGCGTCAAAAGCACTCCTTTAAGCTGCGCAATGGATTCTCTTGCCTCGGAGTTTACCATTACGACGTTCTTTACCCAGTCGCGCACTTTTGTTAAAGCTTGGGTAATAACTGTAAAAACAAGTGCGCTGCGGACAACAGATTTTACGCGCTGTCCAAATACTTTCATGGAATCTGCCGCCGCTTCGGTTGCATTGCGCAGCCCTGCGCCTTTGGCTCTGCCCTCGATCTGCTGTGTTAGCTCGACTGCCTGCGTTTTCGCGTCGGAAATCTTATCGCCGGTTTTGTTGAGCTTTTCGTTGAGCTTATCAATGCTATTTGCAGTTTTGTTAAATTCGCTTTGCAGCATTCGCACGCGCTCGGCCTGCTCGGACACGTCGATTTTCTCATACGTGCCTTTTGGCGCTGTGCGCATATCGGCAAGGTCATGTTTCGCCGCATCCAGCTCTGCTCCGATGTTGCGCAGCTGGTCTTCCATCGGCGTTTTCTGGTCGCCGAGCCGGTTGAATTCCTTTTGCAGGGATTCGATATTGCTTTTTACTTTGTTCAACTCCTGATGGAGTTTTTTGTCGCTAATAGTCGCTTCAAATACGACTTCGCCGTCAGCCATAATATCACCTTCTTGCTTTTTGGTTTTTTGCGTGATATCATCCAAGCAGCCATAAATAATGGCAAGGAGGAATGAAAAATGGATAAGATGACTACTTGCAAGGTATGCGGGGCATCTATCGCAAAATCCGCTACCACTTGCCCGCAGTGTGGAGCCAAGCAGAAAAAGCGCCACCCAGTGTTGGGGATTATCATTGCTATTTTCGGCATTTGCATGATTGCCGCCGCATTAAACGGCATGGGCGATGATCCTGCCGCAGAGAAACAAACGTTTGGCGTTGGAGAAACTGCCGAGCTAAACGGGGTCAGTGTAAAGTTTGATTCCTGCACCGAAAACAATGGATCTCAGTTCAACACCCCTGATGATGGCAATGTGTTTTTGCTTTGTGAATTTTCCATTGATAACCAGTCGGATAAAGATATTGCCGTTAGCTCTGTCGCATCGTTCAACTCCTATGTTGATGACTACTCGACAAATCTGAGCATTTCGGCCACTATCGCAACCGATAAACCTCAGTTAGACGGGGCCGTTGCTGCCGGTAAGAAAATGACTGGTGTTGTCGGATACGAAGTCCCAAAAGACTGGGAAAAGATTGAAATCCGCTTTACTCCCGACGTTTGGTCTGGAAACGAAATTGAATTCATTGCAAATAAGTAACCATCTTCGCCCGATGCTATTTTGCGTCGGGCGTTTTTTTGCCCAACCACGCATTGATCGTGTCGTTTTCTTCTTCCGTCATCGGCTTCTTTAGATCGACAAGCCGCCTGTTTTCTCGGTAAAATTCTCGATCCGACTTATCGAGCGTTTTCCCTTTTGCTTTCAGGTTGCGGATTCGAACGATGTTTGCAAACAAGCAATCCCCGATTTCGTAGTACGCCGAGACGAATGACCACCAATGGAAATAAGGCATTGCGCGCACTTCATGTCCCACAACGTGGTTGATGGGAGCCACGATGTATTGAAAGTCTTGCTCCCAGTCCATCAACTTAGGACGCTTTTGATTATCGCCATCGTCACCGCAGTCGAGAAACCATGTCATCTGCTTCACGGCTTCTGAAATGTGCTCATCCGGCATTTTTAAGAAGTCCGGATAAAAGATATCCAGAGCCGCAAGCGCTTTCTGCTCGTTAGTCAGATCGACCGCAGCAAATACCGCCAGCACGTCCAGTGCCGCGCGATAGTCTGAGCGGATTTCATAGTCAACGCCGCAGACGTTCAGCGACGTTGGAAGATCGTACATCATTTACGGTATTTCTGCGTATACTTGCGGATTTTCTCATCGGCAAGCGCCTGTTCGCGCTTTACTGCCTCATCAAACTGCTCGATAATGGCGGTCATAAAGTTCTGCCAAACCGGCGCACCGTTGGCCGCGGAATAGGCGTTGACGCTGCCAAAAAGCGTATCGGCAATGTCCTGCCCGAACAGGTCATTGATGATGCTGCGCATTTCCTTGTCAAGAGAATCAACCATGTCGAAAAGCTCATCATCGGGGATATCCTTTTCGAGTGTCTTTGCGCGAGTCTCCTGCTTCTTGCGCAGGTCATCAAAGGTTTTATATGCTTTCTTTGCAAAGTTAACATCCGCAGGGTTGAAGTACACCGTCACGATGCCGTTCACGCCGCGAATGGTATATTCCTTTACACCGGAATCAAAAGTGAGTTCCATATATTCCTCCAAAATGAGGGCTGACAGACGCCAGCCCTCTATTTGTTATTCGCCCTCGGTAAACGTAACCGAGTTGCCAGAAATAGCGGCAGTGCCGACCGTGCGTGTGCCGCCAAGCGTCACGTCGATAGGCATACCGATAAAGCCTCCGCCCTCGCCGCCGAGGGAAGACGGCTTGACCATGCAGGACGAATAGCGTTCTGCGAATACTGCGGTCTTTGCCGTGCCTGCATAAGCGTGGACAATCAGCACGTCCTGATTTGCCAGCGCCGCCGCGTTCTGCTCCTTGACCGCGAGATTCCAAACCTTGACGATGGCGGGATCTCCAGCGTCCAGATCAGACGGGTCAAAGGTCTGCGTGATGATGGGTTTCTTCATGGTCGTGCGCGTCGTGCCGAGAATATCCTTCGAGGAATCCTCCTGCCAGTCATATTCCATGCTGGAATCCGTGACGCGCGTACCGAGGGGAGACCACGTGGGAGTTCCAGTTTCGCCCGTGTTGAGATACGCGATCAGAAGTTCGCGGTCTACGGTCTGCCCCGCCGTGGTGTTAAAGGTCATATCAGCCATTTTTAATCACCTCGTAGTTCATTTTCATAAGGATTTGGTGATCCTCGTCACCGTTTTCATACACGGCAAAAAGCGAGGATCGCGTTGTAGGCTCAATACGGATGACGCGTCGACCGTCGCCAATGTCAGGCGGTGTCTCGCTTGCCGCCCAATCGCCCAAGGCGTTAAGCAGCTCGTCAGCTTTGAGCCGCTTGTCGTTGCTGTTCCTCGGTTTCATGCGGTAGATGACCTTGAACTGGTATTCCGCCTGATATCCACCGAGGATGTATTTCTGTACGATGTACGCCGCCTGAATTGTGGACAGCGCCATCGCCGCAGTATCGGCGGGAAGAAATTCGAACCGAATCAAATCAACCGGTTTGTCAGGGAATGTGTTTAACCACGCAAGCAACTTTCGGGAGACTTGATCCTCTTCCGCTGCCGAGACCGTCTTTTTAACCTGTTCCGTACTTCTTCACCGCCTTTTCTGCTACACGCGCCCACTTTCCAAGATTCTGTGCTTTCGATGCTTCACACCAATGAGCTTGTGCCTGTGGATGCGCCGTGTGGTTGAACACTAAATTGCGGTCAGTCACGACCTTTGTGCCGCCTTTTGGCGCGTATGTGCTGCCGGTATTCGGGTCAACCATGACTTTCCCGTAATACAGAAACCTTGCGTAAGGGCTGGGGTAGATGATGTCGTTGCCAACTACCCTTGTGCGCTGCGTTAACGAGCCTGTGAGCATCGGCACAAAAGGCTGAGTGTCTTTCTCCATCTGCTCGGCTAAAACGTGTTCAGCGCGCGCACAAGCCTTTGCAACGGCAGTTCTTACAGCGTCCATTCCATCGGTATGCACGGAAAACTTGATGCCCATTACGCACCTCCGACGAGAAAATGCTGCATATCGGGGCTACCGTAGTCCATAGCGTCAACCTTGGTCACGTTGTAGCAATCGTCATGGCTCAGCACGACGGTCATGTCGTCCGATACAAATTCGCCCTTCACAAAGCACGTCATGCCACCGTTGCCCTTGTATGAGAGCGTCCACAGTCCAGACTTATCCGCCGCTTTGAAAAAAGATTGCGGCCCGATGTAAGTTTTCGGCTTCCCTGTTACCCCGTCCACCGCTTCCACGGCGAACGGGATATACAGATTCACAGCGTCCGCACTTTCAAGGCCGCTTTCGCGCACGTTCACGCCCTTCGACGCTTGCAGCATCACGCCACGCAGGATTGTGGTATAGACCTTTTCGACCTCATCAAGCGTTGTCGGGTCGATCTCCTGCACGATGTTGTAAATCGTTACAGTGTGGGGAGTGTACATCTACAACCACCTCCGCGATACAACAGCCCGGTATGGGCAAGGTATTCCATGCACGTTTCCGCAAGCATTTTCTTCGCACCATCCGTTGCACTGAGTGCAGACAGGGCGGATTCCCCGCCCGTTGCAAGTGTTCTGGAATAACTACCTACCGTTTCGCTTTTGACTTCCGCGTCATTTGCCGCGGCGTTGGCGAGGTTCTTCATAGCAAGCGCCTGCGCTGATTCAATGACTGCATATTTGTCAACGAGCGCGCAGCAGCACATCTTTACCGCGTCCAGATCAGCATGGTCTTGTGCTCTATTGCGCGTGTAATAGTCGAGGAAGGAGCTGGCGCGGACAACAAGACGCGGGAAGTCGTTTTCGCTCACAGCGCCCATGTAAGTGCCGGAGTAGTATTCAAAATCTGCGTAAGTCATCAGCGCCCTCCTTCCAAAACCGCGAGAATTTCAGCCTTTTTCATCGAACTGCTGACCCCTTCCACCCCGTTTTCATCGGCATACGCAAGCATTTCAGCTTTTGTCATGTCGGAGAAAGCCGGGGTGTCAGGGTCAGGCTCATTCAGCAGTTCAGTTAGCCCCCCATCGCCGGAGTGATAGAGCCGACCACCACGCCGTCGATACGCTCAGCGAAAAGAACCATGCCGTTGATAACGGTGTCAGATGCGGTCATGTTGGTGTAATCGGGCTCCTCATGGATACCGATATAGCCGGTGGCGTCGGTGGTGAAATCGAACACCTCGCCAAGATCAGCGCCGTTCACAGGAATGTAGTACAGGACAATATTGTCCTTGGCGGTGGCGTAAATCTTGCCCTTGGGAACGCTGGAATTGAGGATCACGGTGCCAAGGCCGAGGAAGTTCTCAACGTAAGTCATTCCGAACGCGGTCTGCAAGGTAATGTTTGCGCTTGCGAGGTAGTCAGCAACGTCCAGCGGGTTCAGGAAATACACCGCACCGATTTCGTCATCTTCAAACAGCACCTGCAGCTGTCCCCATGCCTGAGCCAAGGTCGCCTGGAAGGTCGTGCCGGACGCCGTGCCCGTGCCGGTTGCGAGGAAGTCGAAAAAGTCTTTACGAATACCCTTCTGGACGTCCTTGAGCATTTCGTCGGTGGTCATTTCTACCGCCTGATCGTAGCCACGATCGGTGATTGCTTCGGCAGAGGTGGCCTTGCGCCACTTCTTGAGCGTGATCTCCTTGTAGTTCACGGCTTCGGTCTTGTACTTGCTGAGGGGAATGGTCTCACCCTCAGCAACAGCGCCGCTCTCCAGCGTGCCAGTGGCCTTGTAGCTCTTGAGCACAGTACCCGCCTGCTTGGAAATCTTTCGGGTAACGCCCAGAGCCTCCATCAGCTTCTTGATGGAATAGCCGAACATTTCGGTAAATTCAATTTCGCGCACACGCGCGAGGTCAGCTTTCTTAATGAGCTTAGGATCAGCAGCCATTTTTATTCTTCCTTTCTAAACAAATCCATATTTGCGGCGATTGCAGCGCGCCGCTCCGCTCTGTCAGTGATTTGCATGATCTCTTCCTTTGTCATCGGTTTCCCGCCGCCGTTAAAGCGCGCGCCAGTGTCGACGCGAACGGTCTGCTTGGAGACAAGCCCCTTGTAAGTGCCGTCTACGAGCGCATCAAGAGACTTGGTGTCCTTGATCTTTTCGCCGTCCAGCTCCAATGCGGCCATTTCTTCGCCGCAGCCGCGCATAGCAAGGTCGAGATTCGCGCCGGTGATGTTTTTGCTCTCAAAGTAAGCACGCACAGCCTTTTCCTTCGCTGCCTTGCTTTCCTTTGCCGTGACGTCGGATTTGTAAGTTTCAAAGGCCGAGTGTTCATTCTCGTACTTCTCCTTGTAACCGCCGTCACCTGCTGCCTTGAGATCGTCCAATTCCTTCTGGACGCTGGGCAGCTTCTCCGCGTCCGCCTTGTACTTCGTGAGATCGTCCTTGAGGGGGTCAACCACGCCCATATGCAGCGCAACCAAGCGATTTTCGATCTCTTCGGTGCAAGCCTCGCCGAGAATATTTCTGATTTCCGCTCTCGTAAATTTCGCCATGTTATTCGTTCTCCTTTTCCTTGGCCCCAATTCTTCGGGGGCGAACGTTGTATAAAAACCGCTGTACCTCGCGGGTTTTACCTAAAATAAAAGAGCCGAACAACACGCAAAATCTGCGTGCTGTTTGGCTCCTATTGCCCTTTCCCGCGCCCTATTGCGCGGGAGTGCTGTATTTGATTGTTTTCTTAACCTCTATAACGATGTACCCATCGCCCTTTCGGCGAATTTCCACATCGTTTCCGCGCTTCAAAATTGCATCGGTTGCCTTTTTGACTTCTTCCCAGTTCAATACAGCACCTTTGTCCTTTCCCATTGCAGCGGCAACCCCGCCGCTTCACTAAAAGCCTTATATTTGGCGTTCAGTCTTACCAGTTTCGCTTTTGCGGCATAATATTCGTCCTTTTGCTCACTTGCCTTATACGCTGTTACAAGCCTTTTCTGCTTGATAATCTGGCGTTCAACACGCCGTTGCATCTGCGTCGCCTCGTATGCGGTGTATTTCTTCCCGTCAAACTCGCAGCCGAGATCATCATCAATATGGGCAAGCTGCTCATCAGTGTATGTGCGTTCGCTTACGCCCTCAACCCAAACATTACGCCTGTGTCGGCAGTTCGCCCCCTCAAGTCCATCAACAGCCCCAAGACCGCACACATCGTAAATGCTCGGGTAGATGTCATTGCTACGAGTGGAATATACGAGGCCTTGCCATGCTTTGTGAGATGACCACGGTGATTTGCCCGGAATATCGCGTGCGCCCGCATGGGCAGAAACCTCAAAATACGGGGTATCTAAATACTCCGCCGATTGCTCGGTGTACTTGGCGCAAATCTGATTTACGCCGGTCATCACTGCGCGGCGCGCCGCTACATCGATAAAATCACGATGCCCGCTCTCATAGTCCACAACCTTGATGCCGCTCTCCGCGAGCTGCCTTGCAACGTTTGCAATAGCCTGATTGTAGCTGATCGCGCCGCTCTGAATCTGCATTTCTGCGTTATCCAAAGCCCACTGATAAGCGCGCGCGGGCTTTAACATCGTGTTGCCCACAAGGAAACCCATAGAAGCCGTTAAATTTCGGAATGTATCATGGGTCTGCCGCTTAATTGCATCCACTGTAGCCGCGTCTACAAGCGTTTCTGGCTGCGTTACATGCGCAAGGTCGATGACTTCGGTGTAATACTTCTGGTTACGCTCTACAACGTCATTAAGCAAACTATTTAGCTTTTGTTTGCTAATTCCTGCTGTTTTGCTAATAGATTCTTCGATGCTTTTAAGGTCAATGCCGTGCGATCTCAGCGCTCGAATATCCTGCACCGTAACTTCATTGAGCTGATCTGCGAAGACCAATCGGCTGCAAATCTCATCAAGCAGCGTGTTTTCAAGCGCCCGGTACAGCTCTGCCAGTTCTTCCGGCAGCGCATCAAGTAATTCCGGCTGAAACGGATATTTCATTTGCTTTCCTCCGTTTCACGATTTCATCATAGTGCGGTTTTACGCGAATTACATTCCAGTCGCATTCCCCCGGAACTTTGCCATAAAAGATCACCCATTCCGGCGACAGCCGTTTCATCATTTCTTCGTAGCCACGAAGGAACAGGCGCTTGCTTTCCTTGCTCTTCTGTGTGCCTACCGAACTAACCGCAACAATTCCGCCAACCGGTTCACCATCAAAGCACCAATCATAGCTCTGCTCGTCGCTCCATGAGATCGTTGGATAAACCGTCATGCCGTGAAACTGCCAGTATGCTGCCAACCAGTGCTTGCGGTAATGATTGTATATCTGCATCGCAAGCGGCATATCTGTGTAGGTAGAGAAGTCCGGCGCGCACACCGCCGCAAACTGCGACAGTTTCGGAATGTACTTGTCCGGCGTGTTCCAATACCGAATGAATTGATAATCGTCCACGAAGAAATGCACGATCTTGCTTTTCGTGTCTTTCGCGGTGTAATGGTAATTCACGGGGATAAACTCGCCATGCGGATACGCCTTGACTGGCTCAATCTGCGGGATACCGTACTTGCCAACGCCGGGGAATGTGAACTTTTCGAGATTTTCAAAGTTAATCATACCGGACGCCATGTACCGCTGCGCTTGTTAGCTCTGCGGTATTTCTTGCCGTTTACCGTAACTTCCAACGCGCCGGACTTTTGCGCTGTTACAAAGACATTGGAAAACGCCTTGTTTTCTGCTGCTTTGCGGTTTTTACTGGACTGGTCACGCAATTTCCGCATGTAGCTATCCATTTCACCGCGCGCTCTTGCAGCTCTGTCTGCGGCGCTTCCTGTTTTCTGCGCCGTTGTCAGGCGCGCAGGCCCGCTTGCATAAGGATTAACTGCTCCTGCCGCCGTTTTAAGCGCCGTTGTTGCGAGAGTTGCCATCTGCTTTACCGCGTTTTTCTTTTCAGCGTCCGACATCTCAAGTCCATTGATTTCAGCAACGTTGCGCTCGAATGTGCGCCTGATAATATCGCCCATATCAGTTACGGACGCCGCATTTGCTCGGTCAATGTCCTGTTGCGACAAAAACCGTGCAAGACTCATACCGCGACCACGCCCAGATTCTCCGGCTCCAATGCCGCCACCGGCTCCACCTCTGCCGCCCATTACTCTACCTCCTCTTGTCCTTCGGTTGTCATGTCCTGCATCTTCGGCAACGCCGCCTTTGCAGTCTCCTCGTCCTCGTTAAACCAGCGCATACGAGCTTCCCAATCATTCATAATACTGTCAGAAAGCATCCGTTCCTCTTTGTTAAACTCGGCGTCTTTGTCCTCAATGATGCTGTCATCAAAGTCAATGGAGATTTCGACTTCCTCATCAAGTCCGGCGTCCATGTAGCGATTGCCCATGCGAAGCAGAATGCGACACAGCCCCGTGATCGCTTGCTCGAGGATAATTTCATGCTTCCTGATTGTGCGGAACATGGTGCTATTCTCATTAATGACCTGTGTAGCCGTGGCAATGCTTGTCTGATCGAATTTGTAATGATTCTCGCCAAAGCCGCATTTGCTCGACAATACGTTGAGCATATCTTGCATACCGGTGTTAAACTCTGCTGTGCGCAGCGTCATATCGACCTGCTGCAAAATGTTTCCATCAGATGCGCGATCTTCCGGTAGAACGTAGTAAACCGTTTCGCGCTTATCAAAGATTGGCTTACCATTGATGTCCTTGGTTGCTTCCGGCTGTACCACGATGCGCTTTTTCCCCAGCACAAACTCATTCACATAACTATCGTATGTAATATCAACGCTTTTGAGCTGGTCGATGGCGGAAGCGAACACTGCAACGCCCATAGGGTTATCTTCATCAGAGTTCGCAATGTTCAGACGGTCGATGACAAACTGCGGCTTGGCACTTCCTGTGTGGACAACAGGGGGGATTGCTTCAAATCCTCTCACGCTGGTTAATGGGACTTCCTCCGCATCGTACAGGTGATTTTCAATGTCGTATTCGCCGCCGCTCAACCGATGCACCTGAATGTAGGTGTATTCCGTATCATCAACTCGTTTTGTCCATGCGAAAGCGCACTCACGAATAATGCCGTTATCCCACGTCAGCGGGTAGATGTTTGCAGCGGTTACATAGTTGATATGAATTCTTCCGGGGTTAGCGATCTCTGCTGTATCAGGGTCAACGCTCATATCCTCCATGATTGGAACATAAGCAACGGTCCCAACAGCGGATTTCCGCTCCTGCAATTCATTGGATTTGACTTCCCAGTTATTATCGGCAAGAATCGCATCTACAAATTCCTGCTCCTTCTTGCCCTCAAGCGTGATATTCACGCGCTCGTTCATCAGCAGGTTTGCCCAGTCCTCGCAGACTTTCTTGCCCATGTTGACGGAATATCTATGGCATTCCAGTTCTTCGATGCCATTCCACACCGTATAACTGTGGAAGTCTTTTACATCGCCGTCATACCATGATTTCCATACATCGATCAACGAATAGAATTTGCTGCCAACCGTATCAAACCCAAGATCCTTTAATGCTCTGCGAATATTCACTCTTTCACCGTCCCATCATGTGACCAGCACGTTCCAGGTCTTTGTAATAAGGCTCAATGCTGTACTCAAATGCGTCAAGACTGTCAATATCAGATGTTCCATCGTCAAGACGCTCGTCCTCGAACTTGTCAGGATCATAAATTGCAGATTGCAATGCATCTATCAGATGCGGGCAGTTTCGCGAAACCTTGAATCTCCCCTGCTTCATCAGCAGCACCACGAGCCTGATTCTATCTGTAATTTGTAGTTTCATTGCGTTCTTGACCTGCGTGCCTAGGTGCATCTTCTGCGCGGTATGATCTAACCCGCGAATCAGCACCGTTTCCGCGCTATCTGCTCGCGTCTGGCTATATCCATACTTTGTCGTAACCATCTGGACAAACGTAGCAAAGCGCCGGTTCAGAGCGTCAGGGTCAATCTCTTCGTTCTTGATGTATTCCTCTTCAAGCGCGACCACACGATAATCTTTTGTAATCCCGGTCGCCTGAAACTTTGTCGCGGATTTCGTGCCGCCGAAATCAACGCCGATGGAAATAACCGAGAACTTTGTATCGTTTTCTTCCGCCCATTTGATAGGATCATCAACCAGATACTTTTCTGTGTCGTTTGCAAAGTCCTTGTAAACAACTCCCTCCGCAGCTACCCAAAGGCCGCGCACATACCGGTCATAGAAAATGCCAGCATACATGTTTTTGTAGCGCGCAAGCGTCTTCTCACTCAAACTGGGGTTGTCAGCCATTTCGAAGTGAAGATATAGTGTGTTCCGTTCGCGGTGTCGCTTAATCCACTCCTGATAGAACCAGTGATGCGGGCTGCCGGGGTTACAAGAGAACCACAGTTTTGCACCGTCCACAGAACATCGTGCAAGCGACTGTTCCACGAACGAGCGCGGCATTAGCACCACCTCGTCCAGCAGCACACCCGCCAGCGTGCGGCCTTGAATCAGCGTATAGCTGGCCTCATCCTTTCCGCCGAACACCTCAAAGTAATTCGTCACGGCTCCGCGCCGCACTTCCATCACCTTGTCGCCGCGCCGCCATCGAATGATATAGCGCTCCTTCGCAAGGCTCATCGCCGTAAACGGCACGATGATGTTCTTGGTGCAGCTGTCCACCGTGCGGCCACACACACCAAATCGTTGACCGCTAAAATTCTCCATTGCCCATCGGACAAACGCCCACATCATGATGGAGGTCTTGCCGGAACGCACAGCACCGTCGCAGATCAGCGCGTCATACTTGGAATAGGGGAAAGCAAGGATTTTTGCTTGCTTTGGGCTAATCATCGCTCTCAAGCTCCTTTGCCATTTCCTTTAGGCTCTGACTGAGCGCGTCTTCCCTCACCGTGTCGGCAGGACTGCCGCCGATCATCGCCCACTTATCGATCAGCGTTCCCATCGCCGTTGTGATCTGGCTGAGATTTGCCGCCGCCAGCTTCTCCGGGTCGTTGAGCATTTCAAGCCCCTTGCCGATGAACGAACACACAAGGTCTTTGTGGTCGTTCATGTATTCCATCACATCGGCGGTGTTCTCTTCCTTTTTTTGCTCACACTTTTTCACAATGTCGGCATTCGCCCGCACAAGGTTCTTAACGGTCGTTGCAGACACGCCGTTGATTTTCGCTGTGGCGCAATAGTTGTTTGTCTGCACATAGTCCGCCAGTATTTTCTTTTTCTGCCGGTCTGTCAGACGCGCAGCCATGTCATCACCTCGTCGCTCTCGCGCGCAAAATGTCGTTCTCTCTCTGTTCTCTCTCTTTTCTTTTGGGGGATTATAGGGGGTAAGATAATACGGGGGATGCAAGGGGGAGAAGAAGAGAGGGGGAACAAGGGGGTTTTTCTTTTCTCTCTCTGAGCTATGCGATGTAAACATTTTGCTTGCAATTGCTTACATTTGCTTTGCTTCTGCTTGCATTCTTTGCGTTAATTGCTGTCGTGCTGCGGTCTAATTTCATCCGCCCGTCACAGTCTATTGCCGCTTTGATACGCCGATAAGCGTTGTCAAATTATTTTTGCTACCAGCCCCCGCCCCTTGGCCTTACATAGCAGACTTTACCCGCCCCGAAGGGCTACAACGCCGCCCACATTGGGCGTTATTCTTTCCATTGGTCGCCTTTCCCGCTTAGATTGTCGCACGCTACCGGCAACTACGCTCCGAAAAGTCGTAGCCCCTATTCCGTCAGGTCAAACCGGTCTTGACGCATCAAGACAAGCGCAGTTTTCAGCGAGCATTGTCATTCCCGTGTGAGCCATGACGAAAACGGTCTCACATTGTCCGGGCGCTACCCGGCCTCTGGTGCAGACGGCTGGAATCTAACCAACACCCCGTGCTCCCTAAATCGGCACGCGCTCTGCTTGAGCTACATCTGCATGTTGCGGGGGGCGGTATGAAAAGATGAAAAGCACCGCGCCCCGCTATGGCGCAGGAGGTAAACGCCATAAATGAGAGAACCGCAAAGGCTTTTACACCTCTGCGATTCTATTATCTCATAAGCAAATGGCTTTTTAAGGCCAACTTTTAATCATCGAGCAGCCCGTAGTTCCGTGCGACGCACTTGATAAAATCGGTATGCCAGCGTCTTGCCGTCCGGTCGGAACAGTTGACCGCCATCGCTGCGCCTTCAAGCGTGTGTGTCTTATCCCAAAACACAAGGCGGATAAATTTCAAGCGCTCTTCGCCGTCTTGCATTGCCCTTGTTTCGTTCACCGCTTTTCGCACAGCGATATTTTCTAACAAAGACACTCTGTTCAGCTCCTGCTCTCGGTCGGGGTCGTAGCGGCGGATAATGGCTTTTACATAGCCCCACCAACTGTAGCGCGGCTTACTCATGGCGCGCCACCTTTCTCTTGACCCACGCCCACAGGTTTCTCCACGGGTGGGCTTCTGCGTAGTTGGCGCGCTGCTCAGCATTGCTCCATTTCTGGTGCATATAATCGCGTTCTTCTTCAACATGCCGGCAGCCAACCGTCACTCTCGATACTTCTGCATTCGCCCGCCCAAGTGCTGCCTCGGCGTATCTTGCCTTCTCGCGCAGAATATCATTGTCCGCTTTCAGGTTCGCGATCTCGTTTGCCTTGTTGATGGCCTCGCCGTTCATTTGGCTGATCTGCTCAATCAGAGCGGCGTTCTTTCGCTGCATCGCCGCCTTTAAGTTTGCATACTCGGCAAGCAGATCGTTCTTCGCGTCAATGCAGTTTTTCAGCTCGACGACTTCCTTTTCAAGCGCCGTGACTTCTGCCTGCGCGTCCTCCACCATCTTCGCCATCTGGTCTTTGGTGTACTTCTTTACGTTGATGCTCATAATTTGGCTCCTTTCATTCGCAACTGTTCCTCCCGCCCTCTGTCGCTCACGATGCTCACGACCTTGCATTCGCCGTATCGCTCGATATCCATGGCGATTCGCTCCTTGATGCCCTGCGCGTCGGCGGCGGGAACGTTGGCTTTAATCGTGATCGTCAGCATATACATTCCCTTTCACATGCTCTTTCCACCACAGATATTCTTTGCGCTCTCGTCGATATTCAAAAATCAGGCTTTCCGCCTTGCAGATATCGCGGAATCTGTTGCTTGCTGCAATCCACGCGATATCAGCCAACCACCAGAAAAAGCATAACGCCGCAAGAACCGCTGCAATACCTCCGATCGCTACAAAGAACATTCCAACACCTTCAACAAAAGCTTCCATTCGTTACCCCTCCTTCGGCTCGCCGCAGCTGCAAAAATCGTCTTGCTGCATCGGCTTCCCACTTAACGTGCAAAGAGCCTCTCCTGATGACACCGCAAAGCTATTGATATATGCATACTTGCAGCCCTTGCACCGAGTAATGACCACAGCGTCAACGGTGGGAGCGTTATCAACAGCGTTATGGATAAGACGCAAAGCCGTACCCCCAGTAACGATCCATTCCTCATCTGATGGCTCATAGGGTTTAAGGTGGCCAAGCAGCCGATCAGCATCAATTAACCTCATGGTCAGCACCTCCATTCATCTCTGCCCTCTCAATCTCAAGAGCTCGTTCACGAAGGTCTCCAAATCCGCACTCGTCCTGCCAGCCCAGTTCCGCAGAGGCTTTTTGACAGCTCTCGCACAGATAACACGTCCACGGAGTACCATCGAAAACGCAACTGCGCTCCATCATAGCCCCCTGCTCGAATTTTCTTCCGCAACCGAAGCACACATGAGCCGCCCGCGTTTTAACGACCTTTCGCCCAACAACGTCCATGTGTCACACCTCCTTCGGCTCGCCATCGCTGCAAAAACCGTCCGCCCAGACTCCATCAGAACGGTTCATACACCATAAGACGCCTTCGGCATATCCGCTTTCCAGTCTGTCTTTCCGATCTGCGGCGCGCGCTTGATGTCATATGGTGCTGCGCCGAATCTCGTATTGCGCAGACCGGTAAACTCGCTCAGTTCGCGCGGCGCGTCGTAGATGCGCAGATCGGTGATGTGCCAGCCGTAGCCCTTTTGCGCGTGCAGATAATCGTGCATATCCTTGAGATCAAGGCAGGACTGCCGTGCGATAAAATTCGTCGTCGGCTGGTCTTCGTTCTTAACGTAGTAGCTGCCGCCGCGCGCTTTGGTCTCAAGCTCGTAAATACGGTCGCAGGTAAATTCGCCGATGACCTTACCGTTCCCAAGCGGGCAGTTCAATGATTTCATAGAGCCGGTTTCCAGATAGTCGCGCATAAGCCGTTCCTGAGAAATCGGAATATTTAAGTCCTGCCCTCCAATGGTGCAGTAGATATAGCACTTAAACGGCGTGTCTATCTTCGGGCGCGTCTTGCGCACCTCAATCGTCTTTTCGCCGCTGGCAATTTTCTCGCACCACTTCGGGCGGATGCTCAGCATAACAGCCTTACTCATCCTTCATCGCCTCCAATGCAGCTTCCGCTTCCTCACGAGTAAGGAATAAAGCGTCCATTTATGCCTCCATTCTATCGATCACTTTTCGAATCACATCGCCGCCGTAAGCATTTTTCGTCAGCTCCAAAAACTCCGTAATCGTCATCATGCCGTGTACAAGGTCAACACCGTGGTTTCGGGCGAACTGCTTTCGTCCCATGTCACACGACCCGGTCAAGCGGTGGTGCCAGTCGTAAAAATACTGCGTCGGATATGCTTTCTCGCGGTCTGTTTCGCGCAGAAACGTATCAATGCGCCCATCTTCCGGCATATCCTCGAAAAGCTTGTCTCGCAACGCCTCCATTGCTTCGCGCAGCGTTTCGCCGTGTGCAAAAACATTGTCCTGCTTGACGATGTAGCACGGCGTGAGCGTCAAATCGCCGTTCAAAATTGCCCCGTGCGCAGTGTTGCCGTGCACGGAACGAATCAGCGTATTGACGCCATCAATTCGATAGACCGTTTCCCGATTGAAACTCTTAATTCCGTCGCCGTAGCCGGAGCCGTCGCCGTAGCCGGAGCCGTCGCCGTAGCCGGAGCCGTCGCCGTAGCCGTAGCCGGAGCCATAGCCGGAGCCGTCGCCGTAGCCGGAGCCGTAGCCGTAGCCGGAGCCGTAGCC
>OHSE01000160.1_pt1 | contig 31945 bp, 19 predicted proteins | sample 1578531 | NCBI WGS metagenome assembly OHSE01 (sample SAMEA3879541, study PRJEB24766) | human gut metagenome | biome: human-associated habitat; feature: feces | place: USA | collected 1985/1987
CCGGTAAACAGGGAACTTTGCGCAATAGAGGTCTCCGGGCGGTCAATGTCTTTTGCGCTTTTCCCTGTAGCAAGGCGCGGGTCGTTCTGCTGCAAAAGCGCAAGAAGCTGCTCTGCCCGCTGGTCAACACTGAGCGCGGCAAAGTTAGCTTCCTCTGTAGTAGCCTGGATGGTATTTATGATCTGGTTTGCCAGCTGGATCTGCGCCTCGATGCCGCCGCCGTTGTCCTGCACGTTCTCAAGGCCCTTCTGCACCACGTCGGTCAGATACTGCGCCAGCACCTTGGCAGCCTCCGCCGTGTCGATGGGCGCAGTGGACTTGCGGGCTTCCGGGATCTTCGCAAGCTCGCTGTTCAGCGCGTTATTGATGACCTGTTCGTACAGTCCGGGGTAGAGCATAGGTGCACTTCCTTGCCGTTTTCTTTTATTATAGCGCCCGGTAGAAGAATATTCAATGATCGAGGGTATGAGATATGCTTTGCGATTCTCCACCACTTGGATCAGGGTGACGACTCGCATGATGTCAGCCTTGCGCAGTTTGCCACAACAATGCATCCTTTCAGTCGGTATTCAGCCAATTTTAGCTCTAGTTAAACATGAACGTTATCGGGAAGAAAACAACAGCATTTATATTTCGAACAATAGGAGCGGAACCTTGAAAAGAGACTCCACGCTTATTGTTGAACGAGTGGGAAAGGTGTATTTGATATACAAAAACCATTCCGAGATTTGTAAGACCTTGGCATTGATTTCGTTCGTTTGTTAGAGTAAAATAAAAATGGTTTATTATAGACTGCCACATCCGTGAATGAGCGATGTTGAGGGTTACTATGGAATACGTATCAATTAAACAAATCTCTGAAAAATGGGGCATTTGTGCAAGACGAGTGCAGACCTTGTGTACAGAAGGCCGCATCGAAGGAGCACAGCGTGTTGGGCATCAGTGGATCATTCCTGCAGATGCTCCAAAACCAAAAGATGCTAGAGTAAAGAGCGGAAAATACATTAAATCGAAGAATGGAAATGGAGAAGATATAGATGAACAAAAAACCATATAGTGCAGGTGCAGTGAAATTTTCATTCTGGTTTATTGAGTTTCGGAAAACGGTCCAGTTACTGGCAGAGGGCAAGAGCTTTTCGGAAATAAAACTGCTGAACGAGCAAGAGAATATTTACAGCGCATCCACAAAGGCACGGGCACAGATGATCTACTCTACCGTTACGGCGCGCATAAAGATGCTGGACCCCAGCTTTTACCCGGTTTTCCTGAGCAGCGATATTGCAACGCAGAAGATGTTTGCGCTGGTAGCAGCACTTGCACACGATACGCTTTTCTTTGACTTTGTGTACGAAGTTGTGCGGGAAAAGATGATCCTTGGAGTGGACGAACTGACTGATGCGGACATTCGGGTGTTCTTCAAGGATAAGCAGGCGCAAAGCGAGAAAGTAGCAGCCTTTCAGGACTACACGCTGCATCGGCTGGGAGCGGCATACAAAACGCAGCTCTACGAGGCAGGAATGCTGGACGGAAACAAGGGCAGCTCACGCAAGATCCTGCGCCCGATTTTGGACATTGCGCTGGAACGCTGGCTGCAAGACAATGGATATGCCATTATGGTCAATGCGCTTACGGGGGTAAGATAAGATGGAAACTGTGAATGGATGCCTGGGCGACCGGCTAGATGAGATGGAAGCGGCAATCCGGAAAACGTCCTTCCGCAAGGGAACCGGCAGAGCCAACGAGGTGAACTACTGGGTTTTCGACTATCCACCGGAAAAAGAGCTGGAAGTTCGTGCTCGAATCGAGTATATGAAAGGCAAAAATGCCCGTGGCGATGATGACTTTGATCTGGTGGTATTTGATCTCTACGATGTCATCATTGATTTTCTGGAGAAGAAGCGCTTTTTGGAAAAGTGTTATGACTTTGAAAAGAAAAACGGGATGGAGCGGATCACCAAAGCGGTTACCAACGCCATGAAGATCAATGACAACGACAGCCTCATCGTGCAGTATATCAAGGAACATACGCCGGAGAACGCCATCGTGTTTTTGACGGGTATTGGAAAGTGCTATCCGATTTTGCGGTCCCATAAGGTTCTGAACAACCTGCATCAGGCATTTGTCCGCTGCCCGGTCGTAATGTTCTTTCCGGGCACCTACAACGAACAGGAACTGATCTTGTTCAACGAAATCAAGGACGATAACTATTACCGGGCATTCCGGCTGGTGAAATAAAGGGAGGATACAGTAGCTATGCAGATCAAGGAGATGTTCCGTAAGGAGATCGACCGTGAACTTCAGGGTGTTATCGTAGTCGGTCAGGGCGCAGAGACCAATGTTGCACAGGAACTGGAAGAGTATGTGGTGACTCGTGAACTGCAGCGGCACTTTGCGGATTTTTTTGCGGCTTATAAAAAAGGTATTCTGGGCACCACGCCGAAAATGGGCGTATGGATCTCCGGCTTCTTTGGAAGCGGTAAATCTCACTTCCTGAAGATCCTGTCCTATCTGCTGGAAAACAAGCAGGTGGGCGACAAGCACGCACTGGATTTCTTCATCGACGATAAAAAGATCACAGACCAGATGGTTCTGGCAGATATGAAGCTGGCAGCAGACACGCCGACGGATGTAATTCTGTTCAACATTGATTCCAAGAGTGAATCTGATGGAAAAGAAAATAAGGATGCTATTGTCAATGTATTCTTGAAAGTTTTCAATGAAATGCAGGGCTTCTGCGGGTCAATACCTTATCTTGCGGATTTGGAACGCCACCTTACAGAAGAAGGACGTTTGGAGGAGTTCAAAAAGAGATTTTTAGAAAAGCACGGTCATTCGTGGGAAGAGTCTCGACACGAATTTGATTTTATCCAGGATAAAGTTGTGGCTGCCCTTGTGGAAATGGGCTTTATGAGCGAGCCCGCCGCCCGCAACTGGTGCGAAAAGGCAACGGAGCCCTACCAGATCAGCATCGAAGACTTTGCCAAGCGTGTGAAGGCTTATCTGGATAAGAAGGGCAGCAACCATCATGTTGTCTTTTTGGTGGATGAGATCGGTCAGTATATCGGCGATGACTCCAAGCTGATGCTGAACCTCCAGACTGTGACCGAGGAACTGGGCAAGGAATGTCAGGGCAAGGCGTGGGTCATTGTGACCTCTCAGCAGGATATCGACTCCATCACTAAGGTGAAGGGCAACGATTTCTCCAAGATTCAGGGTCGCTTTGATACCCGTCTGTCTCTGTCTTCCGCAAACGTGGATGCCGTTATCAAAAAACGTATTCTGGAAAAGACCGACACCGCAGCCCAGAGCCTGCGGTTGATCTACGACCAGAAGGGCACCATCATCAAGAACCTCATTGTTTTCAACGACGGTGTGGAGAAAAAGTTGTACGCCAATGCAGAAGATTTTGCAGAGGTGTACCCCTTTGTGCCCTATCAGTTCAACCTTCTGGCAAGTGTGCTGACCAGCATCCGTACCCACGGTGCATCCGGTAAGCATCTGTCCGAGGGCGAGCGCTCTATGCTGGCACTGTTCAAAGAGTCTGCTATGCAGCTGATGAACGAGGAAACCGGTGCCATCGTGCCGTTCCATAAATTCTACGATGCACTGGAAAACTTCCTTGACCACAGCCACAGCAGCGTGATCATTCGTGCCTATGATAACAGCTACATCAACCCGGAAAAGAAGGAAAAGGACGTCTTTGCCATCAACGTGCTGAAGACCCTGTTCCTGATCAAATATGTGGTGGAGATCGAGGCAAATGTGGACAACATCACCAGCCTGATGATCTCCAACATCGACGATGACCGCCTTGCCCTGAAAGCAGAGGTGGAGGAAGCCCTGAAGGTGCTGATGCGCCAGATGCTGATCCAGAAAAACGGCAGCGTCTATGTGTTCCTGACCGATGAGGAGCAGGAGATCAACAACGAGATCGAAAAAGAAAACGTGGAGATGCCGGAAGTCCTTACCAAAATCGCAGAGATGATCTTTGAGGACATCTTCCCCAGCAAAAAGTACCAGTATCCGGCATTCGGCGGACGGTACACCTTCCCGTTCAACCAGACGGTGGATGACCGCCCCTACAAGGCAAATCAAAGCTACGATATCGGACTGCGTGTGCTGACCCCGTGGTATGAGGGCGGCGTAGAGGACTCTACCCTGCGGATGATCTCCGGGCAGGGCAAGGAAGTGCTGGTGGCACTGCCCAACGATGACTCCTTCCTAACCGAAATGCGCGCCTACCTGAAGATCGAGCGCTTCCTGCGAAAAAACACCTCGGTGCAGCTTGCAAAGTACGAGGCCATCAAGGAAGCAAAGCGGGTGGAGATGCGGGAACGCAACAGCAACGCCAAGCTCTACCTGACCGAGGCACTGAAGGATGCCACCATCTATGTAAACGGCGATGTGCTGCGCACTTCCGGCAAGGAAGTGAACAGCCGCATCAACGAGGCAATCGGTCGTCTGGTACAGACGGTCTACCATAAGCTGTCCTACATTACCGCCCCCATGGGCGAGACCGACATCCGCAAGCTGTTCCGCAGCAGCAACCAGCTCTCCCTCACCTTGGAGGACAGCTCTGAGGCAAATGTCCATGCGCTGGATGACGTCCTGCAATTTATCGGCGGCAACTCCCGGATGCACATGAAGACCTCCATGAAAACCATCAAGGATCGGTTCATGAAAGCTCCCTACGGCTTTGTGGAGGACGATGTGCAGTGGCTGGTGGCACGGCTGTTCAAACGGGGCGACCTTGCCTTTACGGTGAACGGCGAAAGTGTGAACGCCAACAATCGCACCGAGGAAGAGCTTGTGGGCTACATCACCAAAAAGCAGTTTGTGGACAAGCTGTTGATGGAAGTCCGTGTCCGGGTGCCGGAAAAGCAGAAAAAGGCTGTCCGCACCATTATGAAGGAGCTGTTCAACGTGCTGCCCACGGCAGAGGACGAGGACACCATGATGAGCGAGTTCCGGCGCTACTGCGAGCGCACCATCACCTCCATCGACCGTCTGGAGCCCCAGTATCAGCTTTACGCCTACCCCGGCAGGCAAGTCCTTGCTGAGGGCAAAAAGCTGATGAGCAGCCTGCTGCAGATCAACGCTCCGCTGGAATTTTTCAAGGAAGTCAGCGACGGGCAGGATGAGCTGCTGGATTTTGGTGAGGATTTTGAGCCGGTGCAGAAATTCTTCAGCCCCAACAGCGAGCAGGAGCAGATCTTCCGCCGTGCACTGGATATGCTGGACATTTACGATGACAGCAAGACCTATATTGTGAACACCGCACTGGAGGATGTTGTCCGGCAGATGCGCAGCATCGTGGGCATGAAAACACCCTACCGTGAGATCCCCAAGCTGCCGGAGCTGCGGGAAAAGTTCATGTCCCTGTACAACGAGATTCTGGAAGAACAGTCCGCACCGGTGGTAAAGGCCATCAAGGACGACCGCAACCGTGTGCTGGAGGTGCTGAACGACAAGCCCTACAAGGACGCAAAGCACAGTGGCTACATGGAGCGGTTCGAGGAGCTGCTGGACGGTGCTGTGCACTGCAACAATGTGTCGGTGCTGCGCAGCTATCAGGATAAGTCCGATGCGCTGAAGATCCGTCTGCTGAACGAGATGGTAGACGAGGACAACCGCTTGGCACAGCAGGCACTTGCACAGGCAGAAGCAGAACAGAAGCGTCTTGCAGAGGAAGCCCGCAAGCGTGGCGAGACCGTCACCGTGCCGCAGCCGAAGGTCCAGCAGCCTGCCGTCAAGGTGCGTACCACCAAAAATCTCTCCATCAAAACGGTGGCACGGGCAGCGTCCTGGCGGCTGGAAAGCGCAGAGGATGTGGATAAATATCTGGATGCCCTGCGGCAGAGCCTGCTGAAGGAACTTGCCGATGATTCAATCGTGAATGTGGAACTGTGAGGAAAATCTGGATATGTCTGAAATGTCGTTCAAAATCAACATGGAATGTGACAGTGATGGGTATGTTACGTTTGAATGTCCTTTTTGCGGTTCAACCTTTGGACTTCGTGCAGATGAAGTTAAAACAGAAGACGGTATGATTGATGAATTGTTTTGTCCCTACTGTGGTTTAACGAAGGACACAAATGCCTTTTGGACGAAAGAAGTTTTACAGCAGATCAACGATATAGCAAGTAATTATATGGCTGAACAGCTGAATAAGCTATTTGGAAATATGGTGAGAGACACAAATCGTCAACATGGAATTATAAAGATGCGCTACACGCCACTGAAAAAAGTTGGGATTTCGGAATTGCGCAATAACGATGGTGCAGAAGTTCCATTTGAGTGTGATTGCTGTAATCGGCATGTAAAAGTTCTTTATGATGCAGGTGAATCAATGATTTACTGCCCATATTGTGGGGTTAATGTATGAGCGAACTGAAACAATTAAAACTTTTGAGTCTAGACTTCCGTAGAAAGTCTAGTCAGCTATTAAACAGCGATCAACATGATGCAGATGTCAATCTGTGTCGATTTGTTGATTTTATTGAAAACACTCCTATGCTCCATAATATAGTACATGATGTGGTAGATGTGACAGAGTTTGATTTTAAAGAGTGCTTTCTAATTGATGGTGGAAGTTGGATTGGAATACAAGTGCCTATTGATGAGAAAAAGCATATTAAGGCAATGTATGACTATGCAAACTACATTGCGAATTCTGAAACAGAAAGCATCGTATATCAGGCACAGAGATACCCTTGTAGTAGTAGTAAATGGTCAGAAATTATACAGAATTATTTGAATGATGCTATAAAACCACTGATTGATTTCATTAACGATAGTATCTCAAAGGAGATTATTCTTATGCAACAAGAGGAAAATGCCGTTTCTATGACTCAAAATATTGGAACTGTAAATGGCAATGTGGTTCAGCAGCAACATGGAAATGTTAATATTACCAATCAAACCGGCATTTCCAGTGAGGATTTGAATGGCCTGATTGAGAAAATCATGGCCTCTCTGCCTGAAATCAAGGATGTTGACACTGAAGAAGTGGACAGTGTAAAGGATGATCTCGAATCATTGCAGGAGCAGATTCAGTCTCCCACACCTAAAAAGAACCGGATGCAGAAAGCCTTAAATGGCGTTCAGAAATTCTTTAGCGATTTTGGCATGAAAGTGGCAGTTACAGTAGCAGCAAAAGTGGTTACCAGCCAAGATTGGACTGCACTGATCCAACAAGCACAACTGTTTATCGGAAACTTATAATTTGAGGATGGAATGATGAACAAAACAGCCATTAAAAACTTTGCCATCTGGGCACGGAACAAGCTGATCGCAGATATCTGCTACCGTGCCGGACTGATGGGCATTACCGAAAAGGGCATTGCAGACCCTCTGCCCCAGAGCACGCTGGATGCCCAGTTCTACGATATTGGCGCAGCGGAGCCGTATCTGGTGGCAGGCGAGGCCATCAAGCAGCGGCAGCAGCTTGTGAGCGCCATCCGGGAGAAGGAGGCCGACACCGATTACGCCACCGCCTACCAGTACATCATGGAGGAGGTTGCCTATACATGGTTCAACCGCCTGATCGCTGTGCGGTTCATGGAGGTCAACGACTATCTGCCCTCCCACCTGCGGGTGCTTAGCTCCGAGAGCGGCAAGGTGGAGCCGGATCTGGTCACCACCCCCTTTGATGCCGAGCTACCCTTTACCGCCGAGGAAGAAGCCCAGATCATCCAATGGAAGCAGGACAACAAACTGGATGAGCTGTTCCGCTTTTTGTTCATCAAGCAGTGTAATGCGCTGAATGAGATCCTGCCCGGTCTGTTTGAAAAGACCACCGACTACACCGAAGTCCTGCTGAACCTTTCGGTGGTGGATCAGGAGGGAGTGGTGTACAAGCTGACCCACGACATCCCGGAAAAGGACTTCAACATCGAGCAGGGCGGTCAGGTGGAGATCATCGGCTGGCTGTACCAGTACTACAACACAGCTCTAAATGAACAAGTTTACGATGGACGCTTCTCAAAGGATAAAATTCCAAAAGAACTTTTACCGGCAGCTACAACTATTTATACACCGGACTGGGCAATTCGCTATATGGTTGAAAACAGCCTTGGCCGCCTGTGGGTAGAGGGTCACCCGGACAGCGACCTGCGGAGAAACTGGAAGTACTATCTGGACGAAGCCCCGCAGGAGCCGGAGGTACAGGCAAAGCTGGCGACGATCCGCAAGGAGTACGCCGCCCTGAGCCCGGAAGACCTGACCCTCATCGACCCCTGCATGGGTTCCGGGCATATTCTGGTCTATGCCTTTGACGTTCTGATGCAGATCTACGAAAGCGTGGGTTACAGCCAGCGGGATGCCGCCAAGAGCATTCTGGAACACAACCTCTACGGTCTGGACATTGATGACCGTGCCTATCAGTTGGCATACTTTGCCGTGATGATGAAAGCACGGCAGTACAACCGCCGCATCCTCAACGGCGAAAACACCTGCCACGTCCACGCCATTCAGGAAAGCAACCCCATCAACCGGGCTCACCTCAAGTTTTTTGGGGCGGGCCTTTCGGACTTGGAAAAGAACACCGCAAAAATGCAGTTGGAAAGTCTGCTGGATATCCTCACCGATGCCAAGGAGTACGGCTCCATCCTCAATGTGCCGGAGTATAACTGGGACCTGCTGCGCCGGTTTGTTGCCGGTATCAACGATGAAGCACAGGTTTCCTTCGAGAGTGCCGGTGTGGAGGAGACTGCAGAGCAGCTGCAACAGTTGGTGGAACAGAGCGAGACTATGGGGCGGAAATATTGGGTCATGGTCATGAATCCGCCGTATCTTGGTAAATCTCGATTTAGTGCAAAACTTGATGACTATGTTAATTCCAATTATTCGGAAGCAAAAGCGGATCTTTCAATGGTAATGCTTAGGCACGCATTAGGTGATATAAGCAAACAGAATGGATTCGTTTCTTTTATTACAACATCGTCATGGATGTTTTTGTCCAGTTTTGAAAAGTTGCGCGAGTATCTGTTTTCAACATCGGTGATTGATACGCTTGTTGACTTTGGAACAGAACTTTTCGATGGTAAGGTCGGACATAACCCTATTACGGCATGGGTGAACAGAAGAATAAATATAGACTATAATATGACTGCGATTCGCCTCGTTGATTATTGCTTTTCACGCCGCAACGAGAAAGAATCTGAGTTCTTTAATGAAAAAAATCGGTACTATCCAAAGCAGTCTGACTTTGCAAAGATTCCGGGAAGTCCCGTGGCGTATTGGGTGAGTGAATCGGTTTTCGATGCATTCACAAAAGAACATTTGGCAGATCACTATATAATTAGAAATGGTATCTCAACAGGAAACAACGAAAAGTATTTACGCACATGGGCAGAAGTGTCAGCAGTAAAGGAATACTGGAAACCATGTAACAAGGGAGGACCATTCCGAAAGTGGTATGGCAACAATGAGTATTATGTTTACTGGAAAGATGACGGAGCAAGCATCAGAACAGCTTTAGATGACAAAGGCAGAATAAAAGCAAGACTCGGTGGAATTGAATTCTCTTTTAATAGGGGAATTGAAATGTCAAGAATCACAAGTGGAGAACTGGGATTCCGAATTTCAGAGGGTGGATTTGTCTACGAGAGTTCAACAAACGATATTTATGAGGCTGGTAATGCTTGGACTCTCGACTGGCTTCTTGCTTATTGCAATACAAAAGTTGTAAGTTGTTTCTTGAATCTTATGAATCCGACAATTAACATTATGCCGGAGGATTTAAGAAAACTTCCGTGCCCTAGGCTGGATACTGAACGAGTAGAAGAAATTGCGCAGAGTAACATTGAAACCTCTAAAGAGGACTGGGATTCCTTTGAAACAAGCTGGGACTTTAAGAAGCACCCGCTGGTAAAACTTCGGATGGCGGGAGCCTATGCGTGGGGTAATAATGCCCCTGCGATGAGAATTGAATCTGCCTATAAAGCGTGGGAAGAAACCTGCGACGGAAGATTCCAGAAATTGAAAGCCAATGAGGAAGAGCTGAACCGCATTTTTATTGATATTTACGGCTTGCAGGATGAGCTGACCCCGGAAGTGGAAGATAAAGATGTGACGGTGCGCAAAGCCGACTTGCAACGGGACATCAAGAGTCTGCTCAGCTATGCGGTGGGCTGTATGTTTGGCCGTTACTCGCTGGATGTGCCCGGGCTTGTGCTGGCTGGCCAGCCCTTTGAAGAGAAGTTTGTCCACGCCAGCAATGCTGTGACCGGAACTGGTGTTTTGGGTGCACCGGGTCTGCTGCGTGCGCCGGGCGCACTGTACCTCCGCACCGAGGATGGCGTAAAACAGTGCACCTTTGCCCCGGATGTGGATAACGTCATCCCCATTACGGATGAGGAGTATCTGGAGGACGATATTGTCGCCCGCCTGTGCGACTGGCTGAAAGCGGTGTACGGTGCGGATACGCTGGAAGCAAACCTGGATTACATTGCCAAGGCACTGGGCAACAAGGGCACCACCAGCCGGGAGGTCATCCGCAACTACTTTGTGAACGACTTTTTCAAGGATCACTGCCAGACCTACTCGGTCACCGGCTCCGGCAAGCGCCCCATCTACTGGCTGTTCGACAGCGGCAAGCAGAACGGCTTTAAGGCGCTGGTCTACCTCCACCGCTACACCCCGGATACCATCGGCACCCTGCGTGTGGACTACCTGCACAAGATGCAGCGTGTGTACGAATCCGAGATCAACCGGATGCAAGATATGATGGACCACACCACCAACGCCCGCGAAGCTGCTGCCGCCTCCAAGCGCAAGGACAAGCTGACCAAGCAGTTGAAGGAGTGCCGGGACTACGACGAAAAGATCAGCCATCTGGCGCTTTCCCGCATTGCGCTGGACCTCGACGACGGCGTAAAGGTGAACTACCGCAAGCTCCAGACCGCCGCCGATGGCAAGTTCTACGAGGTGCTGGCCGATAGCAAGAACATCATGGCGAAAGAGAAGAAATAACGACCAGAACTTCAACATTGAGAAGGTTGTCTATTATTGACTAGACGAGGTGGGTCAAAATGGAAATAAATCATTTGAGATATGAGGCGGTTGCAGAATATAGTTCTGTATTTGGACATCCATTAGACGATTCATCGCTAATAGATAAGCTGTCACACATCAGTTGTCAGAAAACACTTGCAATACTATCACGGTTTTCCTGTTTACATATTGCTGTCTGTAACGGTGATGAGGCTGCAATGAAGTTGAATGCTTGTCTACGATTCATACATTCTGGACATATAAATGATTTGGGTGGCAATAAGTACATATATAATCAATTCAGGTTTATTATGTGTTCACAATCTATTTTTGTGCTTGATAAATGGGCAATAAAATACTGCCCGGTAAGCACAAATGCAGAGCCGATAACACAGGAAGATGTTTGCCTGATAATGGATTTGTTGCTTGTTGTCAATGATAAGCTGCCCAAGAGTGAAGTTGAAGGAAATGAGACAGAGTATCTTTACCTGATGCTGTATCATAACACGCATAAAGCGATAAAAAATGAGATTGCACGGTCTTATTATGTGTTTTCTAAACTTGCATATGAAGATAACGAAACATCCTCTTGGTTAAAGCAATACGAGGAAAAGTGTGGTTTTTCACTGGAACAGCGGTTGGCTGTATTGACAAATTCGTTGGCACATATGCTTCCCCGCTATACGCTTCCGGACTTTTTCAGCGGAGTATATACTACAGTCAATGGATTTAATGCACAAGGTCTTTCTCCCGTGTACGACAAAGTCATGGAAACGGTCCGGGCAGACAGGAAAACGATAAGGAGCGGGCTTCGACGAGATTTAGAGCAAGTATGGGATTTTGAACCGTTTTATAGATACCCGTTTATAAAAATCAAAGACGAACAAATTGCCTTTTCTGTTGATAGCATATTGTATCAGCTATGGGAAGGCCTTTATTGGAATGTTCGCTATACGTTGCAAAGAGATGATGGCGTGGAGTTTATGACGGATTTCGGCAAACCATTTGAACATTATATTCAAGAAATATCTCGCGAAAGCGCAAATCGGTCTGGAAAAATAGTCCGATATCAAAATGAATTTCTTTATCGATACGAAGGCAATCAGAAAGCATCAACTGACTGTTATCTTCGTGTAAATGACGTTTTGGTTGCGGTTGAAGCTAAAGCTAAGAGCCCGCACTCGGATACAATTTCTGGGGTTGCACACGAGGCGATTGAAACAGAAGTTAACGAATTAATGGTTGCACCTATCGAACAAGCTGCGAAGCGTTTGAAGGAAATCACTTCGGAAAAAGCAGAAATTACTGATGGTGAAAAACAGTTCTTTGAAGGAATTGAACGTACTATAATTTTGTCCGTAAGCATGGAAAAAGTTCAGCCTGTTGGAAAACTACTTTATGAGTTTGATGAGAGAGTAAAGGAAACTATTTCTGGAACAAATGTTGTTGCATATCATAATGTCAGCATTCAAGATTATGAAGTAATCTGCGGCTTAATTGAGGACTATCCAGAAGAGGTATCAGCTATTTTACTGAGATGGTTTGAAGATCAAAGAAAAGATTCTCGAAGTGTAGTTGTTTTATCGAATTTCTTACACACATTTAACAAGAAATATAGATGCTCGGAATATGTATCTCTTTTATTTGACCAGGCATTTGAAGAAATAATAAAAAGAACTTTTGAGAAACCAACTACATTGGATACACTTCAACAATGAGGTATAGAACGTGGCCGAATTAAATCTAAAACAAATCATAGACCGCCTGAATGCGGAATTTACCGGTGACACCCGCAAGCTGGTATTCTGGTACGATGACAAGGCGGACTTTGCCGAGGATCTGGAAAACGTGGAGCTGGAAAACGCAAAGATCTACCGCCTCCAGCCCGATAACCAGTTCTATACCAAATACTTTCTGGAACGGGTGGACACCACCACCAATTACCTTGTCTACGCCCCGTTCCCCAAGCCCGATGTGCGGGAAAACCACTTGGAGGACACCCTGCTGTACTCCCGGCGGTTCTTTGCCGACCGTGCCTCGCTGCTGTCGGTAGACCTTGGCATTGAGGAAAAGTATAAGCCTATCCTCGAAAAGCACATCAAGTTCTTTGCCGATAAAAAGCGCACCCAGCGGTTCTACGATTTGGAGATCGAGAACTTCAACGAGGAAAACATCCTCACCGGACTGCTCAGCGCCATCTGCAAAGCACGCACCTGCTCCTTTGAGGAGGTGGTGCGGATTGTGCTCACCGAGAGCAGCCTGTCGGAAAATGCCTACTTACAGCAGTTTGAACAGTACGACCTGCTGCCATCCTTCTGGCGGCTGAGCGAGCAGCATTTTGGCTATACGGACGTAAAACCTACGCTGGAACGGCTGCTGGTGACCCTTTTCGTCACCTATACCGCCCGCTATGTGCAGGCGGAGCTGCCTGCGGCGTGGAAGTCCTTTGTGTCCTACAAGGCAGGCAACATCATTGCCTTTCTCGACAGCCTGATGAACAGCGTCCTCTACCGGGATAAGTACGATGAACTTTCGGATCATGTGGCAAAGGGGCTGAACGTCTATCAGGCGTTCTCCGGCTGCCGTGCCGATGATCTGGTGGAGTGCGATACCTTCCTTGCAGTGGATCAGGTGCTGGTCAAGTGGCTGATGGGGCGGCTCCTTGCCGAAGATACCGGGGCGAAGCTCAACGAGCTGACCATCCCGGAGGTGTGCGAAAAGCGTGCAAAGATGCACTTTGGCAGAAAGACCGACAAGACCTACCAGTTGCTGCAAAGTGCCTACTGCATGGTGCAGGCGGCAAACTACCGCAGCGCCGAGGGCTTCAAAGCCATTGTGGACCGGTATCTGTCCGCAGATCATCAGATAGACCAGCAGTACCGGAAGTTCTACTTCTATTACGACAAGCTGGAAAACACCGAAACCTTTGAGCCGCTGCGGGAGCTGGTGGAGAACATCTACACCAACGAATATCTTGACACTCTTCTCCCAGCATGGAACGAGGCTCTCCAGCAGGAGGAAGCTCTGTCGGTGCTGCCCTTGCAGCGGGATTTCTACAACGCCAACCTGCGCTACGCCAAGGAGCGTACCGTGGTCATTATCTCCGATGCCATGCGGTATGAGGTAGGGCAGGAGCTTTTTGCCCGGATGCAGGATGACCCCAAGTGCTCGGCGCAGTTGAACGTGCAGTTGGGCGTGCTGCCCTCCTATACCCGGCTGGGCATGGCTGCGCTTCTCCCGCACCGCACGCTGGAAATGACCGATGACTTTCAGGTTCTGGTGGATGGCATCCTCTGCGATACGCTGGCAGGGCGTCAGCAGGTGTTGCAAAGCTATGTGCCGGACAGTGTCTGTATCCAGTTTGACGAGATCAAGAGCATGAAGGTGGCAGACCTGCGGGATGTCCTCACCAAGCGTCAGGTTATCTATGTGTACCACAATCAGATCGATGCCCGTGGTGACAAGCCCAACACCGAGGATGAGGTGTTCAACGCCTGTGAGGAAGCCGTGCAGGAGATCATGGATCTGATCCGCCGCATCAATGGCAGCGGAAACACCCATCACTTTATCGTAACGGCAGACCACGGCTTTATCTATAAGCGGGATAAGCTGTCCGAGAGCGAGAAGATCGCAGGCAAGAGCATGGAAAATGCTTTTGTCAATCGCCGCTTTGTGGTGTCTGCTGCTCCGCTTCAGGATGACGGCATCGGGCACATGAGCATGGGCGCAGTACTGGGCAACCAGGATGCCAAGGTGGTTTCCTACCCGGTCAGCAGCAACGTGTTCAAGGTTGCTGGCGGCGGTGCCAACTACGTCCACGGCGGCTCCTCGCCGCAGGAGATGCTGGTGCCAGTGCTGGATATCAAAATGGAGCGTGGACATCAGGAGACCAAGAATGCAGAGATCGCACTGGTCAGCATTCTCCACAAGATCACGAATCTGATCACCTCCATGGATTTTGTCCAGTCGGAAGCCGTCAGCGATATTGTGAAACCGGCAAAGTACCGGGTGTTCTTTATCTCGGAGGACAACAAGAAGATCTCCAACGAAAACACCTATGTGGCAGACAACCGGGAGCTCAGCGCACAAAAGCGCATTTTCCGGCTGCGTTTTACCTTTAAGAACAAGAAGTACGACAAGGATAAGCAGTATTATCTTGTGGTCTACGATGAGGATACAGGTCTGGAACAGTGGCGCCATCCGGTAATGATGGATATTGCTTTTGCAGACGATTTTGGCTTTGGATTCTAACAAAAAGGAAGGCGGGTACACCGTATGCTAATGATGGATCAGGCAGCAGAGGGAAACCGGGAAGAACTGCGCCGGAAACTGCGGGAAAACTTTGATGGTCGTATCGTCCGTAAGGATCTGACCAAAAAGATCAAGGAAGGTGCCAACGTACCGGTCTATGTGCTGGAGTTTCTGCTGGGGCAGTATTGCAGCTCGGACGATGAGGAAATCATCGAGCAGGGGGTGCAGAACGTAAAGCATATTCTGGCGGACAACTTTGTGCGCCCGGATGAGGCGCAGAAGGTGCTTTCTCAGTTGCGTCGGAACGGCAGCCACACCATTATCGATATGGTGACCGTGCATCTGGACATCAAGAAAGACTGCTTCTTTGCAGAGTTTTCCAATCTGGGGCTCTCCAATGTGCCCATTACGGATGACTACCCGGAAAAATTTGACCGTTTGCTTTGTGGTGGTATCTGGTGCATCGTCCAACTGGAATATGAATCCGAGGGTGACAGTACCTTTGGTATGGAAGATCTTGACAGCGAACCCCGGCAGAAAAAGCAGAAGGATGTTTCGCCTATCAGCATCCGCAAGCTGACCCCCATCCAGATGCCCCATATCGACATTGAGGAAGTGCGCGCTGGACGTAAAGCCTTCACGCAGGACGAGTGGATGGATGTAATGCTGCGTTCTTGCGGTTATGAGCCGGAGCAGTTGAACCAGCGGGAGAAATGGCTCCTTTTGGCTCGTATGCTGCCGCTGGTGGAGAACAACTTCAACCTCTGTGAGCTTGGTCCTCGCAGCACCGGTAAATCCCACATCTATAAGGAAATCAGCCCTAACAGCATTCTGGTGTCCGGTGGACAGACGACTGTGGCAAACCTGTTCTACAACATGGGACGAAAGACCGTTGGTCTGGTGGGTCTGTGGGACTGTGTGGCTTTTGATGAGGTTGCTGGTATCAAGTTCAAGGACAAAGACGGCATCCAGATCATGAAGGACTATATGGCATCCGGTTCCTTTGCCCGTGGCAAAGAGGAAAAAGCAGCCTCGGCCTCGATGGTCTTTGTGGGCAACATCAACCAGAGCGTAGATGTGCTGCTGAAAACCTCCAGCCTGTTTGACCCATTCCCGCCTGAAATGGGAACAGACACTGCATTTTTGGATCGCTTGCATTGTTACATTCCCGGCTGGGAGATCCCAAAATTCCGCCCGGAGCATTTCACCAACGACTACGGCTTCATCACGGATTATCTTGCTGAGTTTATCCGGGAACTGCGTAAGGAGCAGTACGGCGATGCACTAGATAAGTATTTCCGCCTTGGTAAAAATCTGAATCAGCGTGATACGATCGCAGTGCGTAAGATCGTAGGCGGCTATGTAAAGCTGCTGTACCCGGATGGTGAGTTTACCAAAGAGCAACTGGAGGAGATCCTTGTCTTTGCGCTGGAAATGCGCCGTCGTGTGAAAGAGCAACTGAAAAAGCTGGGTGGCATGGAGTTCTATGATGTGAATTTCAGCTACATTGATCTGGATACCTTTGAAGAAAAGTTCGTATCGGTTCCCGAACAGGGCGGCGGAAAGCTTATCCCAGATGGAATGTGCAATCCGGGACAGGTCTATACCGTTTCTCGTGGAAAAAGTGGCATGATCGGTGTGTTCCGGTTGGAAAGCCAGATGTTGCCGGGTAGTGGAAAGTTTGAGCGCACCGGCCTTGGCAGTGATCGCGACTGCAGAGAATCCACCAACACGGCTTTTAACTTCCTGAAAGCCAACGGAAACCGCATTAGCGGCGGCATCAGCACGGCATCTAAGGACTACATCATCAACTATCAGGATCTTCAGGGCATTGGTATGACAGGAAAGCTGGCACTGCCCACCTTGATTGCATTGTGCAGCATTGCTCTTGGTCGTCCTACGGTCAGCACTCTTGCAGTTCTGGGCGAGATCAGCATCAGTGGAACGATCTTGAAGGTAGATGAGCTTGCCAACAGCCTGCAGGTCTGCCTCGATAGCGGTGCAAAGAAAGTATTGCTGCCGATTTCAAGTGCCGTTGATCTGGGGACTGTTCCACCGGAACTGGTGGGGAGCTTCAATTTGATCTTCTATAGCAGCGCAGAGGATGCGGTGTTTAAAGCACTTGGTGTGGAGTGAAGAAAGGCGTGTTCTATGAAAACGAATGATAGAAAAATCACAGACCTGATGGCCACAATCCATACAGGAAAAACGCAACTTCCTGATTTTCAAAGAGGCTGGGTATGGGATGATGGTAGGATAAAAGCACTGATTGCAAGTATTACAAATGGTTATCCTATCGGTGCAGCAATGTTTCTGGAATACGGTAATGAGAGTATTCACTTCAAATCACGAGTTGTTGAAGGGGTGCCTTCTGCAGACAAGGTGATACCTGATGAACTTATTCTGGATGGACAACAAAGACTGACATCTGTCTATTCTTCACTTTTTAGTGAGAAAGCAGTTAGAACAAGAACAGACAAAGGGCAAGAAATAGAACGCTTTTACTATATTGATATGGTCAAAGCTGTTAACAGCACTATTGACCGGGTGGATTCGATTATTTCGGTTCCTAAGGATCGGAAAATAACTTCAGATTTTGGTCGAAAGGTTGAGCTGGATCTTTCGTCGGCATCTCAGGAATACGCTCAGAACGTGTTCCCGCTAAACATTATTCTTGATCCGAGCAAATACAGCAAGTGGCAAATGGACTATATGCAATATCATCAGTACGATTCAAATGCTGCAAAATTGTATATGGACTTTCTCTCCAAAGTAATTGTTCCGTTGGGGCAGTATACGATTCCAGTGATTACATTGGACAAGGATACCCCCAAGGAGGCGGTTTGTCAGGTCTTCGAAAATGTCAATACAGGTGGGGTGTCGCTTACTGTATTTGAGCTGGTTACTGCCATTTTTGCAATGGATAATTTTGAACTACGCAAGGATTGGGAAGAAAGACAGAAAAAATATTTCAGTGACGACATTCTTTCAGTGACCTCTGCGACGGATTTCCTGACGGCTTGTACTCTGTTATCTTCGTATAAAAAAGGCGGGACCGTGAGTTGCAAAAAGAAAGATGTGCTGAATCTGACGCTGGCGGAATACCAGCGCTATGCAGATGATTTGACGGAAGGCTTTGTGGAAGCGGAAAAAATATTACAGGAAGAACGGATCTTTTCTAGTAAAGACCTGCCATATACGACGCAGTTGATTCCACTTGCAGTTCTTTGCACGTTGCTGGCAGACCATAACCGCATCAAAACAACGAGCGTAAAAGATAAAATAAAACAATGGTATTGGTGCGGTGTCTTTGGCGAAATGTATGGAAGCGCAAATGAAACACGCTATGTGTACGATGTGGTGGGAGTAATGGCGTGGTTGGAAGATGCGTGTAAAACTCCTAAAACGGTTCAGGAGTTTTATTTTAACCCGGTGCGCTTGCTATCCTTGCAATCAAGATTGAGTGCCGCCTATAAAGGTATTATGGCACGGATCTTGAAGAATCAGTGCAAAGATTTTATCAGCGGTCGTGAAATGGACTTTACGGTTTATAAAGCAGAGAGCATAGATATTCACCATATATTTCCACGAGATTATTGTGAGAAAAAAGGTCTGCCGCGTGCAAAATGGAATTCTGTTGTGAATAAAACACCTATTACATATTCTACAAACCGTGAAATTGGCGGAGTAGCACCAAGCCAATATCTGACCAAGATTGAAAAGAAAGGCCAAGTAGAACCAGATATACTGGATGGCTATCTTAAGACACATTTGATCGATACGAGTGATATCCGCGCAGACCGGTTTGATGATTTCTTCATCAAGCGCGCAACTGCTATTTTGAATGAGATTGAAAAAGCGACTGGAAAGGCGATTTCCGGTCGTGACAGTGATCTCGTAATTCAGGACTTTGGCGGAGCGCTACTATAATCTGTGAGAATAAAGCATGTCTGAATTTAGGAGGCCACCATGGAACCAATGAAAGCAACCAGCGTCAACAGCCGTGCAGAGGAGCTGTTTGTACAGCTTTTCTGTGAGGCTTTTGGCCCGGAAAAAACCGAAAATTTGCAGGTTCAGTATCCCTGCGTGGACATCTATGGACGGCATCGCTACATCGACTTTGCGCTGGAATCGCCTGAATCCAAAATTGCAATCGAGATTGATGGTGAGACCTACCACAACCCCAGCAAGGTGTCCGAAAACAAATACGCTGATGACCTCCTGAAGCAGAACAGCTTGATCTATGACAACTGGAAAGTATACCGTTGGATCTACAGCCAGTTGGAAAAGCAACCGGAAAAGGTCAAGGATGAGTTGATTACTTTCTTGGGCAGCAGTCCCATGTTCAAGGCATTTGAAGCGAATCTTCCGGTTCAGATGGGGCAGACCATCGAGCTTCGGGACTACCAGCAGGAGGCCACCGAGAACCTGCAGAAGATGCGAGAGGATGGCAAAACCATTGCGCTGCTGTACCATGCAACCGGCGTAGGTAAAACCATTACGGCAGCAACGGATGCCAAGGCAGTGGGCGGGCGCACGCTGTTTCTGGTCAATGCCCTGAAACTGGCATCTCAGGCAAAAGAAACCTTTGCTAAGGTCTGGCCAGAAGCGACTTTGGGAGAGTACACCGGAAGCCAGAAGGATATGACCCAGACAGTCATTTTTGCAACGGTGCAGAGTATCTCCAAGGATCTGGAAAAGTTCTCGCCTACGGATTTCGACTACCTGATCGTGGACGAATGTCACCATGCGGCAGCCAACACCTACCAGAAGATTTTCACCTACTTCCACCCGAAGTTCATTCTGGGCCTGACCGCTACTCCGGAACGCAGCGATGGCGAGGATATGCTGGAGCTGTTCCAGAACGTTGCCCACAAAATGGATCTCAAAACTGCTGTAGAGCGTGGCGTTCTGGTGCCGATTCGCTGCATCCGGGTCAAGACCAACATCGACCTGACCGATGTGCGGATCAACGGCATCAAATACAATTCGCAGGATCTGGAAAGCAAGCTGTTCATCCCGGAACGCAATCAGTTGATCGTTGACACCTATTTAAAGTATGTCAACGGCAAAAAGACAGTAATTTTCTGTGCCAGCGTAGACCATGCAGCCGAAATTGCAAAGTTGCTGCGAGATAGCGGCGTGAAGGCAGAAGCAGTTTCTGGGCGGGATCGTGTGGAGGTTCGGGAAAAGATTCTGAAGGACTATGAAACCGGCTCGACCAATGTTCTTTGTGCCTGCGACCTTCTGAACGAAGGCTGGGACAGCCCGCATACCACGGTGCTGTTCATGGCACGCCCGACTATGTCCAAAACGATTTATTTGCAGCAGCTTGGCCGTGGCACACGCCGCTGCCCGGGCAAAGAGGATCTGCTGGTGGTTGACTTTGTGGACAACGCTAATATGTTCAATATGCCTTACAGCCTGCACCGGGTACTGGACATTGCAAAATATCAGCCCATGGCGTATGTGCTGGCGCCGGAGAACAAGCGCAAGCTGGATCAGGATATGCTGTTCCAGGGCGAAAAGCCGGAGGCATGGCTGGATGTGCCAATCGATGTGTCCGACTATGAGATCATTGACCTTTTCAACTGGCAGAACAGCGTCAAGGATATGATCTCGCAGATCGAGTTCGTCCGGATGGTGGATGTACAGTCCGAGACGGTGGAGCGCTACATTAAGGACGGAAAAGTCAAACCGGACCTTTCGATTCCCTTTGGTGATAAGCGGATGTTCCACTATTTCCGGGAGGAAAGCATCCGCAACATTGCGAAACAGTATGGCTGGGATCTCATTACGCCGCAGAATATGGCGGACAAGTTCATGAAGTTTATTGAAACGATGGACATGAGCTATTCCTACAAGCCGGTGCTGCTCAAAGCTATCTATGAGTACATGGACACCAGCGGCAGAGTTGCCCTGCCGGATGTGGTGGACTACTTCATCGACTTCTACGAGGACCGCAAGGCGCACGGGATGATCGCAGAGAAATCCACCAGCATTTATCAGAAGGGCGGTTATACCCGGAAGGATGTGGAGAAGAACATCCTCTCCAACCCCTTCAAGCGCTTTGAGGATATGCGATTCCTGATACGCTGCAAGGATGTGGAGACCATCGAGGTGAACCCGATCATCTTCCGCAAGCTCACACGGGAAGATTGGCTGCATATTGTGAATGTCTGCGATAAGAGCCTTGAAAAATATTATTTGCGGCTCAAAAAATGATGTGAACGCCGATAATTGACTGCGGGTGACGTGCATGATGAAAATAGTGAGAAATATGATCCGGTGTAAAAAGTGCAGGGACGTTATTGAAAGTTGCACTGTACATGATTTCAAATTTTGTTCTTGCGGATCGTGTGCAGTCGATGGCGGGCATGAGTATCTCCGTAGGTGTGGAAACCCGGAAGACTGGGAAGAATTATCTGAAATGCAAAGTGTAGATGATTGAAAATTAAGCTGAACACGATCTTTGAGGCAGAAGCTCAGCGGTAAGCAAAAAGCTCTTGACCTTTAATAAAGAGGCCAAGAGCTTTTTTACATCTTGTTTTGCAGGGGGAAAGAAGGTACAATAGTAGAAAAGACGGCGTGCATTGGTCAAATAAGGTGGTGAAAGCAATGGGCGAAGCAATAGTCTATCATGTCATGCACATGGAAAAGTGCGTGGCACAGGTGAGCACGGCTGGTGAATGCAAGATTTACCTTGAAGATTTTATGCCATACGATTTGGTGCTGGAAGAATCGGATGACTTTGATGATCGAATCAATAATGTAACCAATTTTTATTATTGGTGTGCATCCCGTATGCTAACGCTGGATCGTACCTACGCGAAAGAGATTCTGAATAGTATCGGCGCATCTCAAAGCGTTACGGATCGGGAACGTGCACAGATTGCGCTTTCGTACCATTGCCTGTCACTGCTGGATGTGTTCTGGGTAAAAGGAGAAAAAGAGAATATCCTGTTTGAGGATATCAATCTCTACACACACTCTTTAAGCAATGCTCTTGTGGATATTGCACTGCGTGGGCATCAGATGGCTGTGACAAATGCCCATCTTTTGGCAAATGATTTGTCCACTGGTGGATGCTACCCTAAAGCGTGGGTGCGCAAGGATGATGGCTTCTATCTTTACAAAGATGGCGGACAAGATGCAGTCGAGCGTGAAGTACTGGCAAGTAAAATCTGCCGATGCTTTGACTGCCATCAAGTTCTGTATGAGCAGGGAATGTTTGAAAATGAGCCGGTTTCTATCAGCAAAATTATGACCTCGCAGCGATATAGTCTAGTGACTTATGCAGCCTACGATGTCTACTGTACAAATCATGATTGGAACACGCTGGATAAAATTTTGGAACTGGATGCCCACGGATACTATATGATGAACATTCTGGATTATCTGGTGGGTAATACGGATCGTCATTGGGAAAACTGGGGCCTTTTGGTAGACAATCAAACGAACAAGCCCATCCGCCTGCACGATCTGATGGACTTCAACCGAGCCTTCCAACAGTATGACACGCTGGAAGGGGCAAACTGCCTGACTGTTGGAAAGCGGCATTTGAGCCAGAGAGAAGCAGCGATAGAAGCGGTAAAGAAAATCGGAATGAATCAGAAATGTGATATAAATGAAGAAATATTTAGTATAAATGGACGATACAGAAAAGTATTTAAACAAAGAACAGTCGAATTGCATAAATAGTCTGGTATAGAACAAGTCATAAAAATATGATTGAATCTCTAAGGGGGAAGCTCACGATGAAAGCTATCGGCGTAAAAAATCTTCGTTCTTTAAAAGATGTTGGAATGGTCGATATTAAACCTATTACAGTATTGGTTGGAAAAAATAGCAGCGGAAAAAGTTCTTTTTTACGCCTTTTTCCCTTGCTAAAGCAAACATTGGAGGCAAAGACAGCAGAACCCATCCTATGGTATGGGAAATATGTTGATTTTGGGGATTATGATTTGAGCAAGACGCATCTTGAAACAGATGATATTGAACTGAAATTTGACTTGGAATTGACTAATATTTTTCCGAGATACTATATGACTCGTAACAAAGATGGCATCAAACAAATGAATGCAACAGTTTCTTTTGGAATAAAAAAGCAAGGCGTTTCATTTATTACAGTTGAGGCGAAAAAACAAAGATTTGACTTGTTTTTTGATAAATCTTCCAATATAGAAAAAGTTAAAATAAACGGAAATGGATATACCGAAAAATATTTTGTGAATTATTCGAGTGGAACACTACTTCCAGACATTTTTATGAAAGAAGATTCTGAGAATGGAGTATACCGAAGTGAATATGCCTTTAATCATGCGCTTCAAGCTGAAATTATAAGTTGCTTGAGAAAATATGCAAATCCAAAGATGAAAGATGAAACGATTGCTAGAGGGTTATCGCCGGCTTTGTTTGGCTCTCCAGAAGAAATATTGAAGCAACTGCAAAGTAACAGCGCTTTTTCTGATGTGATGAAACACAAATTGATGAAAGTTCATATAGAGGATGACGAATTCAAAAAAATTAATGATTTAATTACACTAGGAGCAATCCCGGTGATTATGAAAGCTATATGTAGCGAACTAGAAACAGAAATTTATGCGGTACGCTATTCAAAACCGCTAAGACTCAATGCTGAGCGATATAAAAGAATTCAAGGACTTTCAGTTGATGAAGTCGATCCAAGTGGTGAGAATCTGGAGATGGTGCTTAACAATCTAAGTGAGAAAGAAAAAATCTTGTTTTCTGATTGGACAGATGAAATTTTTGGAGTGAGGTTTTCTACAATTTCAAAAGATGGGCATGTTTCTGTGATTGTTGAAGATAGCAAAAATCATACGAAAGAAAATTTGGTAGATACTGGATTTGGATATTCGCAGATTTTGCCAATATTATTGAGTGTGTGGAAAGTTAACAGATCCGAAAAAGTTCCATACGGAAGACTTAGATATGGATATATGGTACGATCAGTATGCTATTATGAGGCAATAGAACAACCTGAACTTCACTTGCATCCAGCATTACAGGCAAAACTTATAGATACGTTTGCTCAGCTTGTAGCAACAGAAAAAACCAGAAAAATAAAATTTATAATGGAAACGCATAGTGAAACGATGATAAATCGGTTGGGATATTTGATTAACAAAAAGAAATTGATTCCTGAATTGGTTAATGTTGTGATTTTTGATAAGGAAGAAGATGGAAATACGAAAGTAACGCAGGTGAATTTTAACGAAAAAGGTCAATTGGAAAAATGGCCAATTGGTTTTTTTGATCCTGATGAGGCGTAAGAAGCAATGGTTGTTGAAATTGCAAATGATGTAATAGAATATCTGGAAGTTAATAAAAGATTTTTAAATGACCAGAGTGATATAATAATAACGCTTGATGAACTTGCGAGACAATGCTATGAACACCATCACGTGATATTTGCAGAAATTGATGTTTTGGAGCATCTGAAAAACTTTGAATTACTTGAAAAGCGAGCAAGAAGAGTTTTTTCGACGCTCTTTAGGAAGGCTTTTGAATTGAAATCTTTTGTTGATGCGACAAAGTATAGAATTAGATATACTACGGCCGTCGATGATAATATTTTAAAAATAGAAGAGGATTCGGCGGTGCTGTGTGTCTCTATTTTGAAGAAAAATATACTGTCGCAATCTATTTTGATTTGTGAAAATTTGAGGGATTGTGAATTGTATATTGATTTGACAAAAGAAATCATAAAAGAAAAAAGAACAAATATATCGATTTCGGTTCATTCAATTCATTGCGGAGGGTCAGAAGCTGATGCGACAATAAAAAATGAAATTTTAACAGGTGAATGTCGGCCAATAGCATGTATTATGGATAGTGATAAGAAAAGTAAAACAGATAAATATGGTGCATCTGCGAAAAATGCGATAGAGATTTTTAATAGAGAGAAAGACAAATATCCTATAGCATTGTATGTTCTTTCTGTAAGGATGAAAGAGAATTTGTTTCCGCCGGATATATTAACATTAGAAACCAATATTGCTAATAAAAATTTTTTAACATCACTAATTCCATATAAAAATGATTCTCATTTTGAAGATTTTTTTAGATTCTTTAATTTTAAAGATACTGTATTAGTAAAGGATTGTGAAAAAATTTCAAGCTTCAGAACGAATCTGGAGGAAGTTGGTATTGTATGGCCTTGTGGTGAGTCGGATGCTATGATACGTGAAAATATTTTGATTCAGGGAATTGGCCCAAATGGTCTGGAAAACTTTCGCCAGAATATTTTAAAACATCGGTTAGATAAAAAATACGAAAAAATGTTGCAGATTCCATGCTCGGAAGAGTCTTGCGAAAAGGTACATGAAACTATGATAAAAACACATAAATTACTGCAATGTGTGCAAAAGCCATGGTTAGAGGACTGGAAGGCTATTGAGCAGATCGTAATTGATTTTGGGATTTCATTTCCAGAAGCTATGGCATTTGTGGGGTGAAGCGAAAATCGTTTGTAGCAGATCTGTAGCAAATCAAGCCTATTTAACGAATCAACGCCATAAAAACCGAAAAGTCATCATGCATCACACGCAGGGGGTCTGGGGTTCGAGTCCCTAATTCTCCACCATACACTTCGTACTCGAACCCGAAAGGGTTCGGGTACTTTTTTGTTCCCGGGATGCTTGTGTTTGCGCAACAGCGCGGTAAACAGGCAAAGGCGAGGGAATCGCGCATATCACATTCTATAAACAAAGAAATGGCTGCCGCACCGGGAAGAAACCCTGTGCAGCAGCCATTTTTATTATGGTATAAGATCAGTCCTTCTTCTCGGCGGTGCGGGCAAAGAAGTTGGCGAGGACGGCGCCGGAAATGTTATGCCACACCGAGAACACAGCGCCGGGGATGGTTGCCAGCGGATACTGTGCAAAGTGGGCAGCGGCCAGCGAGGTGGCCAGACCGGAGTTCTGCATACCGACCTCGATGGAGATCGCGCGGCACTTGGTGGTATCCAGCTTCAGCAGCTTGCCCACGCCAAAGCCGGTGAGGTAGCCCAGCAGGTTGTGCAGGATGACCACGGCAAGGATCAGCAGGCCGCTGGTCATGATCTTGGCGGAGTTTGCAGAAACAACGGCGCAGATGATGAGCACGATGGCGGTGGTGGAGACCAGCGGCAGCACACGGACGGCGTTCTGGGTGAAGGCATGGAAGAAGTGGTTGACCACAAAGCCAAGTGCGATGGGCACCAGCACCACCTTGACGATGGACAGGAACATATTTACAGGGTTCACATCCACGCGCTGGCCGGCATACAGCAGGGTGAGCAGCGGGGTGAGGAAGGGGGCCAGCACGGTGGAAACGGCAGTCATACCAACGGACAGTGCAACGTCGCCCTTGGACAGATAGGTCATCACGTTAGAGGAGGTGCCGCCGGGGCAGGTACCCACAAGGATGACGCCGATAGCCAGCTCGGTGGGCAGGTGGAACAGCTGTGTCAGCGCCCATGCAAGGAAGGGCATCAGAGTGAACTGCGCAATGCAGCCAATGATCACGTCTTTCGGGCGGCTGAACACCACCTTGAAGTCCTCCGGCTTCAGGGTAAGACCCATGCCGAACATGACGATGCCCAGCAAGGTGTTGACCCATGCGGTCTTTACCACGCTGAAGGTGCCGGGGAACAGCAGAGACAGTGCCGCCACCACAATGACGATGGCGGCCATGTACTTGCCCACAAAGTCGCTTACTTTTTCCAATGTTTTCATGATAAACTCTCCTTTTTCCTGAACACTTATTTTTGCGGATGTAAAGGCAATGAAACATCCGGGAAATGGCTTTCCCGCAAACAAAAACGCCTTTGCCCCTTACGATTCGTAAGAGACAAAGGCGTATAAACTCCTCTGCGGTACCACTCTTATTGCCGGTGCAAAGCCCGGCCCCTCAGTGCGCATCCAACAATGCGCGGCCCGTGATAACGGGGGCCTGCCGTTCCCGCTTACTGGGGCGTAGACACCGCCCATTCAGCAGGAAAGCTCGGAGAGGATCTTCCCACGGACGCCCTGCACTGCCTTGCACCAGTCGGCAGCTCTCTGCAGCATTCTTTCCGGGTACTCTTTCTCGTCATAGCCGAATATTTCACTGCCACGGAGTATACTCCCCTCGGGGGCTGAAGTCAAGGGATATGGCCCGTCTGTTTTTTCATCTGGTTCATATCATGAATGAAAGCAGCTCATGTGATGACTGCCTTGGCCAGCTTTGCCGGGCGTGGATCCTTTATAAAAAAGTGAAGTGACCGCTGGCCACTTCACCTTTTTTATGTCTCATGTATTTTTGCTGTTACAGGATGCGCACCCGGATGACGGCGGGGATGCTGCTCAGCTTCTCGCTCAGGCGGGCATCTACGGCACCGGTGGCGTCCAGCATGGTGTAGGCCATGTTCTTTTTGCTCTTGTTCACCATGTTTTCAATGTTCAGGCCCGCCTCGGTAGTCAGGGCGGTGATCTGGCTGATCATGCCCGGCTCGTTCTTGTGGATGATGCAGATGCGCTTGCCGCCGGCGCGGGGCTGGTGCACCTCCGGCAGGTTGACCGAGTGGGTAATGTTGCCGTTGCGCAGGTAATCGCTCAGCTCCTGCGCCGCCATGATGGCGCAGTTGTCCTCGGCTTCCGGGGTGGAGGCGCCAAGGTGCGGGGTGCACACGATGCCGGGACGACCCAAAATGGCCTCGGAGGGGAAGTCGGTCATGTAGCCGGACACCTTGCCGCTGTCCATGGCCTCCAGCAGGGCGGCGGTGTTCACCAGCTCGCCGCGGGCGTAGTTCAAAATCTTGACGCCGTCCTTGCACAAGGCAAGGGTCTGGGCGTTGATGGTGTCCTTGGTGGTGGGCAGGTAGGGCACATGGATGGTGATGTAGTCGCACAGGGGCAGCATATCGTTCAGGTTTACGCAGTGGTGTACCTGACTGCTCAGGTTCCATGCGGCTTCAATGGAGATGTAGGGGTCGTAGCCGTAGACCTCCATGCCCAGCTCAATGGCGCAGTTGGCCACGCGGGAGCCGATGGCACCCAGACCGATGACACCCAGCGTCTTGCCCTTGATCTCGTTGCCCACAAACTGCTTTTTGCCCTTTTCCACGCTCTTGGCCATGGCCGGGTCACCGGCCAGACCCTGACACCACTGGGCGGCGGCGGCCACATTGCGGCTGCCTGCGATGAGCATCCCGATGACCAGCTCCGCTACGGCATTGGCGTTGGCACCCGGGGTGTTGAACACCACGATACCCTGCTCGCTGCAGCGCTCCAGCGGGATGTTGTTCACACCCGCACCGGCGCGGGCGATGGTCAGCAGATTATTGTTGAAGGTGGTGTTCAAAAGGTCGGCGCTGCGCACCAGAATACCGTCCGGGGCGTCGGCATCCACCGAGACATCGAACTGGTTCTTGGGCAGCTTTGCCAGCCCGACCGGGCTGATGGCGTTGAGCGTTTTGATGGTGTACATATCTGAAACCCCTCTTTATACATTCTCTTTGCGGAACTTCTCCATGAAGTCCACCAGCTTGTCCACACCCTCGGCAGGCATGGCGTTGTAGATGGAAGCGCGCATACCGCCTACCAGACGGTGCCCCTTCAGGTTCACAAAGCCCGCCTCGGCGGCTTCGGCGCAGAACTTTTTGTCCATGTCGGGGTCGGGGCTGGTGAAGGTTACGTTCATGGTGCTGCGGTAGCGGTGCTCCACAGGGTTCGTGAAGAACTCCTGCCCGTCCAGATAATCGTACAGCACCTTGGCCTTGGCCTCATTGATCTTTTGCATATTGGCCAGACCGCCGATGTCGTTTTCCAGATACTTCAGCACCAGACCGGTCATGTAGATGCACCAGCACGGCGGGGTGTTGTACATGCTGTCCTTCGCCAGCAGGGTGGTGTAGTTCATCATGGTGGGCACGTTATCTGCGGCGTGACCCAGCAGGTCATCCCGGATGATGGCGATGGCCATACCGGCGGGGGCTACGTTCTTCTGCACGCCAAAGTAGATGCAGCCGTACTTGCTGACATCCACGGGCTTGGAAAGGATCATGGAGCTCATATCCGCCACCAGCGGCACGCCCTCCACCTGCGGCAACTCCACATACTGGGTGCCGAAGATGGTGTTGTTCTGGCAGATGTGGATGTAGCTGGCGTCCTTGTCGTAGTCGATAGCGTTTACATCCGGGATATAAGTGAAATTTTTATCCTTACTGGATGCTACGATCTTGGCCTCGCCGAACTTGGCGGCCTCCTTGGCAGCCAGACCCGAGAAGTTGCCGGATACGATGTAGTCCGCCTTGCCAGTGATCATAAAGTTCAGCGGCACCATGGCAAACTGCTGGGTAGCACCGCCCTGGAAGAAGCCCACCTTGTAGTTATCGGGAATATTCATTACCCGGCGCAGGGAAGCTTCGGTGTCCTTGATGATGGCATCGAACCACTTGCTGCGGTGGCTCATCTCCATGACGCTCTGACCGCTGTCGCCGTATTCCAGCAGCTCGGCCTGTGCCTGCCGCAGCACCTTTTCGGGCAGCATGCTGGGGCCTGCGCTGAAGTTATATACTCGTGCCATAATGAACCTCTCCTTTTCCTGTGATGCACCTATCACGCAGCACCGCTAGTTTTGCGGTGCGTCTGTTGCTTTCTGTAGCCGTAGTATACCGGTTTTCCCATGCCGAAAACAAGAGCATCTTTGCACAAAGATATGGCCCCTGTACCCTGCCTGATGGCACAAAGCATACAAATGTGCGCCGTGCAGAGACAAAATATAAGACGATTGTAAAAGATGCGCACGATCCCTTGATTCCATGCGGATTTTCTGCCCTTGCACCTTTGGCAGAAATGCGGTATACTGGAAATACTAAGACAAATGCAAAAGAAAACTCCCTCGGTCAAAACCTGATGGTTTTGCCAGTTCCTCGGAGAGGGAGCCTCTGGCGCGGTGGGAAGATTTCTCATTGCGCTTGAAACTTTAGTGACAGGGCTAACGGCGTGCGCCCTCTCCGTCATCGCTGCGCGATGCCACACTCCCCCTTTTGTCACTGCGCGACATCTTCCCCCGGAGCGGGGGAAGTCTTTCCTCAAAGGGAGAGGCAAGAGCACAGCCGGAAGCTTTCCCATTACACTTAAAACTTTAGCAACAGGCTTTAAATCTTGGCTCCCCCTTCGGGGGAGCTGGCGCGGGAGCGCCTGAGAGGGCGAATTCGCAAAAAATAAGGAAAAGGGGCTGGTGCACAGTTGTGCATCTGCCCCTTTTATAATTACACTGCCCCGTAGATGCCGTGCACCGACACTTCCCCGGTGAAAACGTGCTGTTCCCCGGCATCGGTGCGCACCACTAAACGCCCCTCGGCGTCCACATCCACGGCCTCGCCTGCGCCCTGACTGCCGTCCGGCAGGTCAAAGGTGACCCGGCGGCCCAGATTGATGCAGGCGGCCTTGTATTCCTCCCGGAAGGGCGCAAAGCCGTCCCGGGCAAAGGTGTACAGGTTGCGGTCAAAGCCAAAGTCGGTCAGCCCCTCGGCCAGCCATGCGGGGTCGGTAGAAAGATCCACCGCAGCGCCCTGCAAGGCCAGTGAGGTGCCGTGGGGCAGATCGGCGGCGTCAAAATAGCTCTGCGGCTGGGCAAGGTTGATGCCGATGCCGCACAGGATGCCGCGCCCCTGCTGCTGGTAGCCGTAGCTTACGCTCTCGCACAGGATGCCCACGATCTTTTTGCCGTTCAGCAAAAGGTCGTTGGGCCACTTGATCTGGCAGTCCACGCCGTAGCGCAGCTGCAACTGGCGGCGCACCGCAAGGCTTGCCAGCAGCGGCAAGGTGGCAGGCTGTGCCAGCGGCTCCTTGATGGCCACCGTGTAGTACAGCGCCTTGCCCTCGGCGTTTACCCAGCTGCGGCCAAGCCGCCCGCGTCCGGCGGTCTGGTTTTCGGTATATACCGCCGCCACCGGGCCAAACTCCTCAAAATGCTCTTTTACATAGGCGTTGGTGCTGCCGCATTCCGGCAGATAGCGCACCTCGTTGATGCTCATTGCTTGGGTACCTCTTTGTGCTCATAGGCGGTCACTGCGCCGTTTTCCAGCGTCAGCAGACCGTAGGTGTCCGGGCCGGTGTAGCAGCGCCCGCAGGAGCCGGGGTTGAACAAAAACACCTTGCCTCGCTGCTCCGCGTGGGGAATATGGGAGTGGCCGAACAGCGCCACCTCTGCGCCCCGGGCGGCGGCGGCGTCTGCCAACGTATCCAGATCGTATTTTACACCGTACATGTGACCGTGCGTATAGAAAACCACCGTCTGATCGAAGCCCGCCAAGCCGTCCAGCGGCTCCAGCGCACCGTAATCACAGTTGCCGGCCACGGAATACACCCGCAGATGAGGGAAAAAGGCAAGCGCCTGTTCCAGATCCCGCAGGCCGTCCCCCAAAAAGATCACAGCATCCACGTTGTTCTGCTCTTTGTTCAAAATGCGCTTAATGGCGTCACGGGCGCCGTGGCTGTCGCTCAGGACCAGTAGTTTTGTCACGGAAAAATATCCTCCTCTATCCTCATTCAGCAGTCTGCTGCAACAGCAGCAGCTGCTTGTACACTTCGCTCTTGGAATAGGCTGTGCCCTGTGCAGCAGCCTTGGCGGCGGCAGAAGCGCTGAAACCCTCAATGGTCAGCGCAAAAGCGCGCTGCGCCGCCTGCTCCAGTGTCAGCTCCTCCTCGTC
>OHSE01000167.1_pt1 | contig 30929 bp, 34 predicted proteins | sample 1578531 | NCBI WGS metagenome assembly OHSE01 (sample SAMEA3879541, study PRJEB24766) | human gut metagenome | biome: human-associated habitat; feature: feces | place: USA | collected 1985/1987
GAGAGTCTACATTATCTCGATGTGAGTATGTTTAATCACATTTTGAGTGGCAGAATTGACAGATGGAAATTAATTTTAAAAGAGAAAATTCGGGAAGCTATATGGAAATCTGCGGAAAGCCGGAGACTGACAGTTTTGAGATGAAAATGATGTGTAGTAACAATATTACAGGTTTTTTGCCGGTTTCCGTGAGACAGATAAATAATAAAGCAATATATATGTATAATATAACAGGGAAAAATAATATCCGTGAATGTTATGCAAAAGATAAAATTTCAGGCAGGAATTTATATTCATTAATAGAATGTCTTAAAAATATTTTAAAGCAGACAGAGAATTATATTCTAAATGAAGCGGGATTAAGACTTGCACCTGAATATATTTATAAAGATATTAATAGTGATACTTATTATTTTACATATTTTCCGGAGGAGGGGAGAACTCTCTGGGAAGAGTTAAAGGAATTGTTTGAATTTATAATTACGGTTGTAGCCCATGCCGATAATGAAGCGGTCACGATAGCATACGGAATATATAAAAGGCTTTGCACAAATGTTACCTCAATAGAGGAGCTGTTTAAAATCGAGCATACACAGGAACCCGAAAAATATGAAGTAAAAACAGAGACAATAGTTCAAAAAGAAATAATACCCGAAGTAAGGGAAGAAGAAAAAGAAGTAGAAGATAAATTAAAAAAATATATGGTGTTTGCGGGAATAGGAGGACTTGGTGCAATTTCAATGATTTTTCTTTTCTTCCTGTTATCAGGGAATGCAAGACCTAAAATGTTATCCGGAGCATTTTGCGGTATAGTGTGTGCAGTATTTGGGGCAGGAAGTTATTATTTGTATTGTTGGTATGGAAAACATAAGTCTGAGTTTACAAAAATAATAACAGAAGAAGTTGCAATACCATATACAAGAGACAATGTGAGAATAACGGTTCCTGAGAAAAAAGAAAATAATCTCACAACAATATTATCATCTGATATGCCGTTGAAACCAATGCTGCAATGGCAGGAGGGTGGACTTTTGCGGAAATATAATGTGGAAGATGATACGGTCATAGGAAGTTCTGCTGAGAAAGCCGACTGCGTTGTAGAGGGAAATGGCATAAGCAGAATTCATGCTAAAATTATAAAAGAAGACAGCGTATATTATATTAAAGATCTGAATTCCACAAACGGAACAAGGGTAAACGGGGAGCTTCTTGCCACCTACAGATTAATGCCGCTTTCCGTTAATGACAGAATAACAGTAGGTAATATTGACCTTATATTTCATTGACTTAGATATGTGAAAATGATAATCTACAGGTATGGAAATTAGTAAATTAAAAAAGAAATTAACAGAAGCCGGATTTGTAAGATATGATACGGAAATAGGCAATGTGGATGTGTATATGAGAAAGGGACATTGTCTTGGAATAGTAGACGTAGATGCAAGCTACTTTAATTGTATGCAAGCGGCAGATTACATATCAGGAATCAAGGCGATGTTTGGAACTGAATACGTTACCTTACTCGTATTCACAAGTGAATTGTCAAGAATGAGAGAAGAACTTGGCGATATGTACGGATACTGGATTTATGACAGGATAGGTAAACGTCTTGTGATTTACGAGGACCAGCCGCAGGACCTTCCGGATGTTGAGAAGATGTTTGAAGATGACACCTTTGATGCGGATACAAGGCCTTACCATACATCTGATGCAGGTGTGAAGGCAAGGGTTATGAAAGCAAGATTCAGCCGGTATTCTGTGGTTAATTTCGCATTGATTGCTGCCAACATAATTGTATATATAATTGTTGCGTCAGGCGGAAATACCTATAATGGATTTTATCTGGCAACCAAAGGCGGACTTGTTGCAAAATATGTAATAGATTATAAAGAATATTACAGATTGTTTACATCAATGTTTCTTCATGCGGGTGTACAGCACCTCGCAAGCAATATGATTATGCTGCTATTTGTGGGAGATACCATAGAAAGGATTGTGGGACATGTAAGATATGCAATTATATATCTTGCAGGAGGGCTGTTTGCTTCGGTAGGAACATTATTGTATTACAGAACTTATGATATGTATGCCTGTTGCATAGGTGCTTCAGGTGCGATTTTTGCAGTAATGGGTGCATTGATATATATTCTTATATGCAATAGAGGAAGAACAGAAGGATTCAGTATAGTAAGGATTATCTTGTTTGTTGCTTACGCAATATATTCGGGATTGACAACACAGGGAACTTGTAATGCAGCACATATTGCAGGATTATTGGGCGGATTGCTTATTACTGCCATATGTTACAGGAAGAAAGGAAATACACAATGAAAATTAATATATATTATGGTGGAAGGGGAATGATAGATGACCCTGCCATAGCTGTGATAGGAAGAATTACATCGGTACTTGATGAATTAAGGGTTAATGTTGAAAGATATGATCTGCATGAACTTAAGAGTGGAATTACCGCATTGCCACAGACCATAAATGATGCTGATGCAATAATAATTGCGGGGACAATAGAGTGGTATGGGATAGGAGGATATATACCTTCATTTCTTGATGCGTGCTGGTTGTATGGCGACAAAGCAAAAATTTCTGAGACATATATGTTCCCTATTGTAATGTCAAAAGCATACGGTGAAAAAGAAAAACATGCCGAACTTATGAATGCATGGGAAATACTGGGAGGAAAATCCTGCACGGGAATTGCGGCGTATGTTCCGGAAACAATGGATTTCGATATGAATGACGATTACAGACAGGTTATTGAAAAGAAAGCCGAGGAAATATACAGAACAGTTTCGCAGAAATATGTGATGCTGCCTACAAGCAATAAAGTTATTAAACAGAATATGGTAAGGGATACTATTAACCTTACGCCACAGGAAACAGAGCAGCTTTCAAAATATGCATCAAATGATGATTATGTTAAAAAACAGAAAGAGGATATAGAAGAACTGGCAGGAATGTTTAAGTCAATGCTGGAGGAAGAAGAAAAAGGCGGAGACGATTATTACCTTATTGAATTAAAAAAACATTATATTCCACAAAGTGACTTTAAGGCTACTTACCTTATTAAGATTAATGACAAGAATAAATCATTGATAATAGAGATTGACAACGGAAATATGAACTGCTATTTTGGGCAGATTGAGCAGGCAGACGTAATAAGTAAACTGTCAACCAATATTCTTGATGATATCGTAGAAGGAAGAATGACATTCCAAAGAGCCTTTATGCAGGGAGTAATGACTGCTAAAGGTAATTTAAGGATTATAAGAATGTTTGATGAGAACTTTATTTTTTCAAAGTAAAGGTAAATGAATTACCGTTCTCATAACGATAAGAAAGTGCCCCTCCGTGGGATGCAACAATTATGGCAGATGTAGCAAGGCTTAAACCGAATTTCTCAGGATTCGGAGAATTGAAAGGGTTAAAAAATGCCCCGGAAGTTTCATCCGGTATTTTTGGAAGAAAATCTTTTACAGAAATTGTAAAATAGTTTTCTAAAATGGAAACATCTACATTTACAGAGGCATTATGGGATACATCATAGATGTTTTGGAAAAGAGAATCCATAACAAATATAATTGCAGAGAAATCAGCCATAACTCTGGCATAGACATAGGTATTACATTTAATTTTTAATTCAGGAAAATGACTGATGCTTGTATTGATTATATCGGCAAGCATTTCAGGAGCTTTAGTGACAACATGTGCATACCTGTAATGGTTTAAGGATTTCATAAGTACAACAAGGGAATTAATATCTGATTGGATATTTACCCAGTGTGGGTCATCATTTAATTCAGGATGGTCAACAGACATAAGCTGGCAGTTGCCATATATCAAGGCAACAATATTCTGGATGTCATGGCAGCCTTTCTGGATGTTCTTTGTAATTTTGTCCATTTCCTTCTTGTTCATTGTGGGCACCTCACTAAGTTTGATGTGAATTAAAGGTATCATAGTAGTTATTATAGTTCAATTAATGAGTAAATACAAAATAATATATAAAAGGAGATAATTCGACATGATGAAAGATGATTGTATTTTTTGTAAGTTAGCAAATGGAGTTTTCAAAACAAATACTGTTTATGAAGATGAGGATTTCAGGGTGATTCTTGATGCAAGTCCTGCGGCAAAGGGACATTCACTTGTTATACCAAAATCACATTTTGATAATGCACTTACGGCGGATGAAAAGGTGCTTGGTAAGGCTATGAATGTCGCAGCTAAGACAGGAAGAGCATTAATGAAAACATTTGGCTGTGACGGCATTAATATTGTACAGAATAATGGTGAAGCCGCAGGTCAGACAGTTTTTCACCTTCATCTTCATGTTATTCCAAGATATAAAGATGACAACATAGGAATAACATGGACTCCGGGTTCTGATACGGATGAGAATTTTGCAGATACGGCAAAACTTATTGCAGAAAAGTTTGAAAAATAATGTAAATGTATAGTGACAGTATCTGAAAAGGAGATGATTTTATGTTAAATACAAGGCTGGTTTCAGATTTGGAAAATTATTCGGATATTTCAAAAAAAGTTGACGAATCAGATAGTATGAAGTCTGCTTATATGTTATTTGATAAACTTAAAAAGGCAGAAGATTTGGCTGAAAAAGAGGGCTGGATTGATGCTGATGAAATAGAAAAGGAACTTGTAGTATAAGCGTATTGAAGATAAAGTATTCACCTAGTGCCAAAGAAAGACTGGTACAGTTGAAAAAAACAAAACATCAGGAAACAGTTAATAAAATAGTTATAACAATAAAAAGTCTTATATTTAATCCTGAAAGATGTCCTAAAGTTGAAAATATGTTAGGAATCGCAAACCCATATTATTTTATTCATGTTGAGCATAATTATGTGTTTTACAGAATCGCAAATAACATTATATACATTACAGACATATATAATGAAAAGGAAGATTTTATGTGGAAAATGTTTGGAATTAAATTAAGGTCTGATGAAAGCATAGAATATTGGGGCGAATAAAAAGAAGCGTTGCCATCCCTGACAACGCTTCGGAATTTCGTACATTCCAACCTTATTTACAAGTAGTATTTATAAGATTCACAATTATATTAATAGCATCATTCAGAGTGCTTGATTCCATGGCATCTATATATTTTTCCCTATTATCGTACAAATCATTAATTGCTGACAAAAGAACTTCATTAGTCATATTTTCTTCTTCAAGAACAGCACTGTAGCCCTGCTTATTAAAAGAACGGGCATTAAGAATCTGGTCACCACGACTTGCACCGGCAGGAAGAGGGATAAGAAGATTAGGCTTTTTCATAGCGAGAAGTTCGCATATAACATTAGCACCTGCACGGGATACGACGATGTCAGCTGTTGCAAATAAGTCCTTAAGTTCGGCATTAACATATTCAAACTGATAGTAGCCTGTCGTGCTGTAAAATGACTTATCGACCTTACCCTTTCCACAGATATGGATAACCTGATATTGACGTATGAGGTCGGGCAATATTGCACGAATGGCGTCATTGATATGAACTGCACCAAGACTTCCACCGATTACGAGAAGTACAGGTTTCTGGGTATTAAAACCACAAAGTTTAAGACCTGCTGCTTTATCACCTGAGAGTAGTTCACGCCTTATAGGTGAACCGGTAAGCACACCCTTTCCGTTAGGAATATTCTCAACTGTCTCCGGAAAATTACAGCATATTTTGGAAGCATATTTCATACTGAGTTTATTAGCAAGCCCCGGAGTCATATCCGATTCGTGGATAATGGCAGGAATATGACATTTGCCTGCAGCACGAACAACGGGAACAGAGACAAATCCACCCTTTGAAAATACAATATCAGGTTTAATTGTTTTCATAAGCTTTTTGGCCTGGGACATTCCTTTAAGAACGCGGAATGGATCCGTGAAGTTCTTAATGTCAAAATATCTTCTGAATTTACCTGTGGATATGCCATAATAAGGAATATTAAGTTCTTCGATTAATTTACGCTCTATTCCGTTATATGAACCTATGTATGAAATTTCATAACCTGCTTCTTTAAGTGCAGGAATTAATGCAATATTTGGGGTAACGTGACCGGCAGTACCGCCACCGGTTAAAACTATTTTTTTCATTTATGGGACCTCTTAGTTATTGTTAATATATTCTTCTAAAGCAGTGGCAAGCTGGTCAGGGCATGAAGTAGGACGCATTCCGCATCTGATACCCTTAAGGCGGGATATGGCATCATGGATATCCATACCCTCAACAAGTCTTGCAACACCCTGGGTATTACCGGAGCAGCCACCAACAAATTCAACGGATTTAATTATATTGTTTTCAACTTCAAAATTAATTACCTGGGAACAGGTACCGTGTGTTCTATATGTATTCATAGATACCTCCTAATATTATAATCAGAGTTTACTTATTATAGCATAATACGGAAAAAAGTGGTATAATCATTCAAGAAATTTTGGAGGTAATATTGATGATTGGAATAATTGGAGCAATGGAACAGGAAGTAAGTCAGGTTGTGGCAGCAATGACGGATGCAAAGACTGTTGAAATTGCAGGAATGATATTTAACAGCGGAAACTTCTGCGGTAAGGACGTTATTGTTGTTAAAAGCGGAATCGGAAAAGTAAATGCGGCTATATGTACACAGATACTTGCAACATATTTTAAAGTAGATGCGGTAATTAATACAGGAATAGCAGGTTCGTTAAGGGCAGAAATTAATATCGGAGATGTAGTTCTCTCTACGGACGCGTTGCAGCATGATATGGATGCTACTAATTTTGGATATGAACCGGGAGTGATTCCGGGAATGAAAGTGTCAACATTTAAAGCATCGGAGGAACTGATTGAAAAAGCTGAAAAGGCATGCAAAAGGGAAGTCCCTGAACTTGGTGTATTTAAGGGAAGAGTTGTCAGCGGAGACCAGTTTGTAAGTGATAAAGCAACCAAAAACCGGATTGCCGATACATTTCACGGATATTGTACAGAGATGGAGGGCGCAGCAATAGCACAGGCAGCCTACCTAAACAATATTCCTTTTCTTATAATAAGAGCTATTTCCGACAAAGCAGATGACAGTGCAGCTATGGACTATGATGAATTTGAAAGAAGGGCTATTGCCAATTCGGTAAAAATGCTGAGAGCACTTGTGGCAGATATTTAGTTATTATGTAAGAAATCGTCGAGAAGTTTTTTTATTCCAAATCCGGTTATTAATTATAATTTCAGTTGAAAACATAAATTAATAATCGGAGGAGTATAATGGTATATTTTTTAATAATTGCGACAGCATTTTTAATGGGTATATGTGCTGATGGAATACTTAGCGGTAATTTAAAGGAACTGATTGACGATACGGAAGAAATGGAAACCACAGACAATACATTCCTGAAACAGATGAAATTACGATATAAGAACTGTCTGAGAATAGGTCATGAAATTAATAATACGGAAGCGTTTGCCGGGAAATATATGGACAAGTACCGCAGTCACGGAATAAGTTTTCAGGTATACGAAAAAATAGCATCCGTATGCAGCGGTATATGTGTTATAGGCGGACTGGCAGGGGCATTTATGGAGAGAAAGTACATGATGGAGTTCCTTATGATGGGCTTTATTGCCATGTATATCATAAACGGCCTTAAGAAGATGATTGATGTCAGGAGCAAACGCAGGCAGATTACAAGAAATATAGTTGATTTTTTTGAAAACAGATATTATGCTGTTACCGAGGAAAAAAACGATTATTCATCCACAAGTGATAATGTAGCAGAAAAAACTATGGAAAAACTTAACAATAGGGTATATACTGACGAGGAACGGCGTATCATAGATGATATTCTGCGAGAATATTTAGGTTGAATAATTATAAATAATAAATTATAATTAAATGGATTTTAGAGAATGACAAAGGAGATAAAAAAATGGCAAAGATAACATTTGATTATTCAAAGGCATCAGGATTTGTTGCAGACCATGAGATGGAATATATGAAGAAAATTGCAAATGATGCGAAAGATGTACTTGTATCAAAAACGGGTGCCGGAAATGACTTTTTAGGCTGGATTGATCTTCCTGTAAATTATGATAAAGATGAATTTGCACGTATTAAGAAAGCAGCTAAGAAAATACAGGCAGATTCAGAAGTGCTCGTGGTAATCGGTATCGGAGGTTCTTACCTTGGAGCCAGAGCTGCGATTGAGTTTTTAAGACATGGTTTTTACAATAATATAGATAAGAGCCTTCGTAAGACTCCTGAAATTTATTATGTTGGAAATAACATCAGCAGCACATATATTTCCGGATTAATTGATGTTATCGGAAACAGGGATTTTTCGGTTAATATTATTTCTAAGTCAGGAACAACCACAGAACCGGCAATCGCATTCAGAATTTTTAAGGAAATGCTTGAGAAGAAATACGGACATGACGAAGCCGTTAAGAGAATATATGCTACAACAGATAAGGCCAAGGGAGCATTAAAGAACCTTGCAACAGAAGAAGGATATGAGACATTTGTTGTACCTGATGATGTCGGCGGAAGATTCTCCGTATTAACAGCAGTAGGACTTCTTCCAATCGCTGTAAGCGGTGCTGACCTTGATAAGCTTATGGAAGGTGCAGCAGAGGGAAGAAAGCTTGCTCTTGAAACACCTTTTGAAGATAATGACGCAATGAAATATGCAGCAGTAAGAAATTGTCTTTTAAGAAAAGGCAGAAATGTTGAAATTGTTGCTAATTATGAACCTGCACTTCACTACGTAGGTGAATGGTGGAAACAGCTCTTTGGCGAAAGCGAAGGAAAGGACAACAAGGGTATTTTCCCGGCAGCATGTGATTTTACTACAGATTTACATTCACTTGGACAGTTCATTCAGGACGGAACAAGAATGATGTTTGAAACAGTAATGAATGTTGAGACTCCTAGAACTGAACTTGTTATCGGACAGGAATCAACAGACCTTGACGGATTAAACTACCTTGCAGGAAGAACAGTTGATTTTGTTAATAAGAGTGCCATGAAGGGTGTTATAGTTGCCCATACAGATGGTAATGTTCCTAACCTCATGGTCAACATTCCTGAACAGAATGAATTCTACCTTGGCGAACTTTTCTATTTCTATGAGTTCGCATGCGGTATAAGCGGATACATCCTTGGTGTTAATCCATTTAACCAGCCTGGTGTTGAGAGCTATAAGAAGAATATGTTTGCACTTCTTGGCAAGCCTGGCTATGAAAAAGAAAGAGAAGAAATTCTTGCCAGATTAGAGAAATAATAATCGGCATATATAATAAAGAACTGTCACTATGATACAATCAAGGTCAGAGTGACAGTTTTTTACTTTATGACAGCATTGGAGGAATAGATATGAAAATTGTTATGTTAGATAAAAAAACATTGGGAGATGACTGTGATTTATCAGAACTTCAGAAAATGGGCGATTTTATTGCTTATGATGAAACCGATAAAAACCATACGATTGAAAGAATAAAAGATGCGGATGCAGTATTCACTAACAAAGTAGTAATTGGGAAGGATGAGATAGATAATGCCTCCAATCTTAAATACATAGGAATTATGGCAACAGGGACTAATAATATTGATTTGGAATATGCCGGAAAACGTGGAATCACAGTTACAAATGTTAAAGGATATTCGACTAAAATTGTGGCACAGCACACATTTGCTCTGCTTTTTTCTGTAATGGAGCAGATTGCACATTATGACAAATTCATTAAATCAGGTGAGTATTCGGGACAAAGCCTTTTTACCAATATTGACAGACCGTTTATGGAAATAAGCGGAAAAACATGGGGAGTTATCGGCTTAGGTGCTATTGGGAAGGAAGTTGCCGGAATTGCAAAAGCTTTTGGATGTAATGTAATCTACTATTCCACAAGCGGTAAGAATAATTGCAAGGATTACCGTCGGGTGGATTTTGAAACATTTCTTAAGGAAGCGGATATTATATCGGTTCATGCACCGCTTACTGATACAACAAGGGGATTAATTGATGAAAATGCTTTTGATAAAATGAAACCAACTGCTTATTTTATAAATGTGGGAAGAGGCCCGATAGTGAAGGAGGAAGCCCTTAAAATTGCCCTCGACGAAGACAAAATCGCAGGTGCGGGAATAGATGTGTTTGACGTGGAGCCATTGGCTACAACAAGCCCTCTCATGAACATTAAGAATAAGGATAAAATAGTTATGACACCGCACATTGCATGGGCAAGTGTTGAAGCGAGGAAAAGACTTATAGATATGATGATTGATAATTTCAGACGGTTCAGAGGATTGTAATATTTTTTCAATCCTCCTCAATAACCTGAATTTCCATGAAATCAAAATCAATGTGTTCAATAAAATTGTCCTGATTAAATTTTGCCTTATCGTGGCGTTTGAATTCTTCAACGGTCTTATCGAGCCAGATAGGAACGGACAGGTCAAAAGAGTGACATGCACTCTCAAGGGCATGAAAAACCTTGGATGTACGGTTCACATCCGATGAATCTTCTATCGTTATATCTTTGACAAGATGATTGTCCGTAAATAATTTACACCACATTCTGAACATAATTTTCGTCCTTTATTTTTTTATGATTATAGTCTATACTATACCAAAGACGCAAGTCAAGGTAAAGGAGAGCAAATGGCAAAAGAAAAAAAAGAAACAAAAGGGATTAAAGGCTATCTCAATAAAGTATTTATTGATGGCCTCAGTGGAATGGCACTTGGACTTTTTGCCACACTTATTATAGGTACAATTGTAGGGCAGATTGCAGGTTTTGTAGGCGGTACGGCAGGCTTGTATATGAAGTACACAGCTAATATAGCCAAATCCCTTATGGGAGCAGGAATCGGTGTCGGGGTAGCAAGCAAGTTCAAGGAAGGTCCGCTTGTAACCGTATCAGCAGCAGTTGCCGGTATGATTGGTGCATTTCCTACAGCATTTATTGATGGGGTGATTACATCGGGGATTGCATGGGGCGCACCGGGTAATCCGCTTAGTGCATTTATTGCAGCTTATGTGGCAATAGAAGCAGGACATCTCGTATCGGGAAAGACGCCGGTTGATATTATTGTAACGCCGATAGTTTCAATTGCGGCAGGAGCTGTTGTTGCATACGTTGTGGGACCTTATATTGCAATATTTACTGAATGGCTTGGTAATCTTATTAATATTAATGTTGACAAGCATCCTTTTATCGGAGGAATTGTAATATCGGTATCTATGGGTATGTTTCTTACATTGCCAATCAGTTCTGCGGCAATCGGAATTATGCTGGGATTAAGCGGTCTTGCATCAGGAGCGGCAACAATAGGCTGTTGCTGTCAGATGGTAGGATTTGCGGTAATGAGTTTTAAAGAAAATAAAGTTGGAGGTCTTATTTCGCAAGGCATCGGTACATCCATGCTCCAGATGCCTAACATAATAAGACATCCACAGATATGGATACCGCCGATTCTTTCCAGTGCAATACTTGCACCGGTGTCCACAATGGTATTTAAGATGGTAAGTAATCCGGTGGGCTCCGGTATGGGAACCTCAGGACTTGTAGGACAGTTTTCAGCTTATGCGGTAATGGTTGGGGCCGGTACCCACCCTGCAACGGCAGTAATCCAGATAATGGCAATGCATTTTATTTTACCGGCACTTGTAACTTATGTTATTGCCTACGGAATGAGAAAAGCCGGATGGATAAAAGACGGATATATGAAACTTGAAGTCCAATAAAATACTTGTTTGACGTGTATTAATGTTTTATAATAATAGCGGGTGTAACTCGATTGATTAATATAATTGGGAGGAACTAAAGTGGACGAGAACAATAATGTATTAACAGGTGATATTGCGGCGCTCAGACAGTTCAGGGATGTTGTTGACCGTAACATTAATTCAACTAATCAGGTTGAGAATCTTAAGAATGAAGAGAAGCGTCTTGATAAAGAACTCAATAGTAATAAAAAGACCCTTAAAGATAATATAGACAGCACTGTCAAGAGCAGAAGAAATGCTGTCGCTTCCAAGTATGATTCCGAGATTGGTAAAGAAGAGGATCGTCTTAAGAAAATTAAAGATAAGCGGTCAAAGGCCAAAGAAAAGGGCGTTAAGGAACGAATAACCGAAGAAACTGCTGAACTTACGGCACAGAATAAGGAACTTAAGGGTAATATAAGAACTGCTCTTAAGGGAGAGAGACTGCCAAGATTCTGCGGTTCATCATTTTATTTTGCATTGTTTTTCACTAAAGGTGCATCGGAAGTGTTTTTTTGCGGACTGATGATGATTCTTATGTGTTTTGTATTGCCGGGGGCTGTGTATTATCTGCTTCCTGTGAATAAGGACAACGGATTTACATCTAAGGTAATTCTTGCGGCAACATATTTTGTTGTAATAATTCTGGTGGTATTTATATATCTTCTTATTGCAGGCAAGACCAAAAAGAAACATGAAGACGGACTTAAAAATATCAGACAGTTAAGGGAACGGATTCAGGGCAATAACAGACAGGTCAGAAAGATTACAAGGGCAATCCGTAAAGATAATAACGAAGAAGTTTATGAACTTGGTGATTTTGATGCCAGAATTAAAGAGGTTGAAGATGAAATCAAGCGTATAAGTGATGAGAAAGAAAAGGCTCTTTTAAATTTTGATGAGAATATCAGCAATGATATCGTTAAAGAAATTGAATCTAAGGAAATGCCTAGAATTAACGACCTTCAGAAAGAATATGATGAAACTGTATCACAGAAAGAATCTCTGGAAGAAATTGTTAAAGAAACATCCCTTAAGATATCTTCAGAATATGAAGCGTATATTGGCAAAGAATATACGAATCTTGAAAGAATAGACGCACTTATTAAGATTATGGAGAATGGACAGGCACAGACGGTATCACAGGCAATAGATTTATATAAAAGACAATCATAGGTATGTAAAGGACTTCTTTTACCATTACGGCAGGAGAAGTCTTTTTTTGTTATAGGATAAAATGGTCAGCCAGATAATCCCTGTTATATTCAGCCAGACTGAATATAATTCCGCGGGATATTATTTCAGCCAGAGTCATGACTTTTGATAGTCTTGTGGTTTGCAAAAGAAGAGATTCCATCATTCCCGAAAAATTTACAATACCTGTGATATGAATATCACCGACACTTGGAAGTTTTTTGCTGACACCGAGACCGGGATGGAGTGGCCCTCTTCCGATTGTTACAAATCCGATGTGTTCCATGGTTCCGAGGGAAGCATCTATTGCAATGATAAACGGATACACATGTTTGTCATTGATAAGCTTAATTTTATCGGAAAGATTGGCGGCATGGACGGGGTCCTCAAGGGTGCCGTAAACAGTGATATTATTAAGATGGTATTTGTTCAGCTCATGTCCGACAAGGGGACCGAGGCTGTCACCGGTTGAACGGTCACTGCCTATGCATAGAATAATAACCTCCCTGTTGTAGAGATTATATTCTTCAAAAAGTGAAACAAGCTGTTTTTTGAACAATGATGTAATATGCTTTTTTCCGGAATCAAAATAGTATACCTGGGATAGCGTTTTTGACATAACATCTCCTTTAATTATTATTAGTATGGATTTTATTAGTAAGTTTACGGACAAATATAAAAAAATATGTATTTTTTTTATGACCTAAAATGACATTTATTTTTAAAATGTCAAAAAAGGGATGATTTTATTGACAGAAAATGATAATATTATTGTGTATTTTGTAATATACTGAAATGACAGCAAGGAGGTTTCTTAAAATGGAAGTCATTTACGGGAATAAGAAGAATAATCAGGAAGTCAAGCTTCCTCTTAATATAAAAAAATATGGAAAAACCGATGGCAGATGTAAAGTATATATAGAAGATTACGCATATACTTTTATCAATGGGTTGAAGCAGGATGAATATGAAGATGGTATAACAGGACTTCTTCTCGGAGAGGTGAAAAAGAATAACGAGGGTACCTACATATTTGTAAAAGGTGCGGTTGAAGTTACCAATGCAGCAGTGTTCGCAGACAGAATTGCTTTTACGGAAGAGACATGGCCTATTGCAAACAGCAGGGTGCGTGAATTTTTCCCTGATATGAAGATAATCGGATGGTATCTTAATTCGACAACCATAAGTGATATGGAGATAATTAAGAAAGCACATAAGGAAAGCTTCAATGAAGAAGATAACATTTTTTTCATGATTAATCCTAAGGATAACAGTCCGAAATTATTTATGGGCAGTAAAGGTAACCTGAAGGCTCTTGATGGATATACCGTATATTATGAAAAAAATGAAGAGATGCAGAATTATATGACTGATGTCAGAAAAGATCATGCAGAATTTAGTGATGAATTTTCTGATGAATCCACAGGCAGATACAGACAAATGCTGAACGAGAAGAGAACAGCATCTAAGAGCACCAAAAGAAATTTTACCATAATATACGGATTAAGCATGTTCCTGCTTATTGTTGTGCTTATAATAGGTGTAAATAATATCAATAGTTATGACAAGATGAAAGATAAGACTGATGGAGAAACAAAGATTGCAGGAAGTGAGGATCCGACAACTAAGAAGAACACCCCTGTGGAATCTGTTAATGGCGATGTGGAGACTACTCCTAAGCAGGAAGAAGCTGAGACTACTACACCGGCTGAATCACCGACAACGAAACCGACGGAACCGGAGACAACAACACCTGCACCGACAGAAGCAGCAACTACGGCAGCACAGTACGATACATATACTGTTAAAGCAGGCGACAGTTTTATAAGTATATGCAAGCAGTTTTACGGAAATGAGAATATGGCAGATGTAGGTTTGATAAGGGACGCCAACAATATGGGCGAAAACGATGAACTGCTTATCGGGATGGAAATAAAGATACCTAGAAAATAACAGGAAGGAACGATACAGTTGGCAGACATAAAACAGTACCGTATGGAAAAAAATGATGGTTATGAAAGCAGGTTACAAAAGCACCGTGCTAAAGTCATGAAAACCATAATGGCTACAATCGGAGTTATTCTTGTAATAGTTATTGTAATAATTATCATTAATAACAAGTCTACATATTCATCATATAAAGTAGAAAATAAAATACGTCGTGATGACGGCGGATATGCGGAATATGTACCGTTTGGCAACGAAATCCTTCGCTGCAGTAAAGATGGAATCGCATCACATTCCTATAGTGGGAAGACTTTATGGAACAGTACTTATGAAGTAAATGAATTTACTATGTCAATGTCAGGCAATAATCTTGCTGTTGCAGACATTGGAGGCAGCAAGATATATACGTTTAACACAAACGGCATGATTGAAAGTATTAATACAGCACTTCCTGTGCTTCAAATCAGCGTATCAAAGGCAGGATATGTGGCGGCAGTGCTTGAGGACAAGAATGTAGAATATATTAATATGTATTCCATGAAAGGAGAAAAGATTTATACCATCAAGAAAGCTATTGATATAGACGGACTTCCGGTAAGCATATCCATATCAGAGGATGGGGAAAAACTTGTAGCAGCATTTACAGGAATCAAAGACGGAAATATCAAGTCAAGTGTTGTATTTTACAATTTTAATGAAGTAGGCCAGAACGAAAATGAAAGGGTAGTGGGTGGTTTTGACTATGGCAGTACCATAGTTGGAAGAGTGGAATTTTTAAATGCCACTACAGTAGTTGCTTACGGAGAGAACAAAGTCAGCCTTTACCATATAAATGAATATCCTGAACTTATAAAAGATATTGAAGTGGATTACAATATAGATAAAGTATTTTCAGGAGAATCGTATATAGGCCTTGTTCATCGTGATAAGACAGAGGCAAAAGATATAATTGAAGTATATAACACTTCGGGAAATAAAATTTTTACCAAAACAAGCGATAAGAATTACACACATTATAAAATTGCGGACAGCAGGATAATTATGTACAATGAAAAAGAATGTGTGATATACTCTACGAATGGTAAAATTAAATTTGAGTATACATTTCAGGATGGCATAAGCAGTTTTATTCCACTTGATAAAGATAATGAATATATATCTGATACGCAACTTAGCATATTAGAGGACAATCAAGATTACATTAGAAAAATCAAACTCAGATAGTGAGGTATAAAGTGAACTGGACATTTTTAATTACATTATTAATACTGATTATCTGCACGGTTGTGGGAGTGTTTAGGGGACTGATTAAAACAGTCTACTCCCTTATCATCATTGTTGCGGTTACGGTATTAACTACAATTTTTGCACCTAAGCTTACAACGTATCTTAAAAACAATACAACATGGGATGATGCGTTGCAGTCAAAGACAGAAAGCTTTTTAAGAGACAGAGGCATATTGTCAGATGGCAGACAGATAGACCTTGATGAGCTTCCTGTACCGGATTCAATAAAAAATAAGATATCCGGCGGAGTTGCGGATTACAGCGGCAAAACAGCGGAAATATATAATGATTTTGTTGTGGAAACGGTATCGGGAATAATTTTTTCGGCTATAGTCTACATTGTGATGTTTGTTCTATTGCTTGCATTGGCAGGAGTAATAGGAATACTGCTTAATGTAATTGAAAAATTACCTGTTCTTAAACAGATTAATAAACTGGCAGGCGGAGCTGCAGGTCTTGTTAAAGGTTTACTGATTGTATGGATTGCCGCAATTCTTGTGATGATATTAAGCAATACCCCGATAGGCATTAAAATTGCCGCAGATATAGACGGCAACGTATTCCTCAAATTTTTATACGATAAGAATCTTATAATGTACTTTCTCACAGGAGGAAAAAATATTTAATACAGGGGGCACTAAAGAATGACAGGAACAATTATACTTTTAACAGGTACTGCTTTTATTGGATTAGCAGTAATAGAAATGATAGTGGCACTATTTGTTTTTGAAGAGGGCATGAAGCGTAAAATTGCCATGTCGGTGTTCTTCTTAACTTTAGGTGTGGGTATCGGGCTTATTTTTGCGTCTGACAAACGTTATTTAGGGACTTCGATAAGCCTTGCTATTGCACTTGTGCTGATTTTTAACCAGTACAGAGTGTTCTATGAAAAAACAAAGGGACTAAAAGGCAAAGAAAAACAGGAAGTAATCGATAAAACCGTTAAACGTGAAAGCAATTATATGGCACTTGGATGTGACAGTGTAACTAAGGAAAATGACGGATATCATTATACAATGACTCTTGCATGGCAGGAAATGGGAATGTCACCTGACAGTGATTATTGGACCGGCAGGTTTACGATGGTGTCTGATGATAAATTCCTTGAGCCCGGAAGAGTCTATATGTTTGACGAGAAAGGTCTGACACCTTTAAATATGGACAGATACTCAAGCCTTAAGGAGGGCGGAGCGGATATTACAGGCGTTGACAAAGACTGTTTTGAAAAAGCAGGACCGCTTATAGCAAAATTATTCCAGATGGCATTGCATATTTCGGATGACCAGACTTATGGGAAGTGAAGACCTAAGTAACTTGGATGTATTTTGAGACAATATTTTTGAAAAAACTCTTGACGTAATAAAGTTTCTCTGATATACTACAAAAGCTGTTGAAACAGATATGGCGAGTTAGCCAAGTGGTAAGGCGTGGGTCTGCAACACCCTGATCGTCGGTTCAAATCCGTCACTCGCCTCTATATCAGAGATAATAATGACATCGATTACATTTGTGGTCGGTGTTATATTTTTATCCGGAAGCGTTTTGCCGGTTTTGAGGATAAGGCAGGTGTTAATATGGATTTTGAAGTGAACGATATTATTAAAATGAAAAAGCCCCATCCCTGTGGATGTTATGAATGGGAAGTCATGCGTGTCGGAGCCGATTTCAGGTTGAAATGTGTGGGATGCGGACATGAGATAATGATTGCAAGAAGAATAGTTGAAAAAAATACAAAATCTATTAAAAAAGTACAATAATTGGACTTGCCACGTTTTTTTTATTATGGTATCATATATCTTCGTGATATATTGATTTATATTCCTTGCTTTCTACTAAGATAGAAAGCCAATAGACCAGAAGGAGGTGCAGTACAGCATGAATAAGTATGAATTAACAGTTGTTGTTAACGCAATGACAGAGGACGATGTAAGAACAGCAGTCATCGAGAAAGTTAAGGATCTTGTTGCAAAGTGTGGTGGAACAATCACAGCTGTTGATGAAGCCGGCAAGAAGAAATTAGCTTATGAGATTCAGAAGATGAATGAAGCATTCTACTACTTCTTTAGTATTGACGCAGTAGCAGAGTTCCCTAACGCAATTGCTTCAGAACTTCGTATCATGGACAACGTTCTCAGATTCTTATGCGTTAACGTAGAAGAATAGAAGCTTAACGGCATATGCCGTAGAGGAGGCAGATTATGAACAAAGTAATCTTAATGGGACGTTTAACAAGAGATCCTAATATCAGTTATTCATCTGGTGAGAGACAGACTACAGTTGCCAGATATACATTAGCAGTAGACAGAAGACGCCGTAGTGACGGTGGAGAACAGACAGCAGATTTTATTTCCTGTGTAGCATTCGACAGAGCAGCAGAGTTTGCGGAGAAATACCTTCATCAGGGAACCAAGATAGCTGTAACAGGTCGTATACAGACCGGAAGCTACACTAATAGGGATGGACAGAAAGTTTATACAACAGATGTTGTAATTGAAGAACAGGAATTTGCAGAGAGCAAGAATAGTGCCGGTGAAGGGGGATATTCACAGGCAGCAGGCAGACCTGAACCAAGTGCTGCAGGAGATGGATTTATGAACATTCCTGACGGCGTTGAGGATGAGGGATTGCCATTTTAGAGAATTAAGGAGGTCTAGAAATGCCTAATCCAAGAGAAAACCGCGGAACAGATGCTCCAATGAAGAAGAGAATCAACCGTAGAAGAAAAAAAGTTTGTGTATTTTGTGCCGATTCAACTAACGTAATCGATTACAAAGATGCTAATAAATTAAAAAGATTTGTATCTGAAAGAGGTAAGATTCTTCCTAGAAGAATTACAGGTACATGTGCAAAACATCAGAGAGCACTTACAGTTGCAGTTAAGAGAGCAAGACAGATTGCAATCTTACCTTACACACTTGATTAATTATATCTGATTAACATAACCCCATGGTTCATATCCGAGTCATGGGGCTATTTTTATGTATGGAAAAAAAATTACCGGTGTGATATAATGAGGTATCTATAGCTTTAGGAGATATGACATGGCAGGGAAAGAAAAGAGATTACGTAATCTGTTAAATTTATATCTTAGATATCCGATTATAGCAGGTATTGTATTTGCTGTTATGAATATAATGGTATATTTTATAAGTGTCAGGGCGGGAATCGTTGTTTCAATAGCGGTGCTGGCATATTTTGTATGGCTTCTTTTTATGATATTTAATAAGCATGTTGCTATATCTAAGGCACTTATGGATTTTGCCTCAGGATACGCACAGATGCAAAAGAAGTTGTTGGATGAATTTAAGGTTCCATACGGACTTCTGGATAATCAGGGCAAAATACTCTGGCTTAATAATTCTCTTGGTGCAATTGTTGGCAAGGACAACTACCGGAAGAACATAAGTACGGTAATTCCCGAACTTTCCAAGATACAGATTCAACCGGGTAAGAATTTACAGGAATGTAATGTTGCAATTGGCAACAGAATATATAAGGTTTTTACCGAGAAAATTGACATGTCGGATTCCCCGGTTGACGTTAATATCCTTATAGCGGGAGCATCATCTGATTTGTATGCCATATATTTTATTGACGAGACTGAGATAACAGCCTGCAGAAAAGAACTGCATGATGAACGTTTTGTTGCGGCGCTTATATATATAGACAATTATGATGAGGCACTTGAAAGTATCGACGAAGTCCGCCGTTCGCTTTTAATAGCCCTTGTAGACCGTAAGATTAATAAGTATATTACTGCAGGTGAAGGCATTGTAAGAAAACTTGAAAAAGATAAATATTTCGTGGTAATGCGTTATAAATTCCTTGAAAAACTTAAAGAAGAACGTTTTGCCATTCTTGAGGAGGTTAAGTCCGTCAATATCGGAAATGATATGGCAGTTACGCTTAGTATAGGAATTGGAGCCATGAACGGATCATTCCTTAAGAACTATGAAATGGCAAGAGCAGCAATTGATCTGGCACTTGGACGAGGTGGTGACCAGACCGTTGTCAGAGATGGCAATAAGGTAACTTATTACGGCGGAAAGAGCAATTCCCTTGAGAAGAATACGAGAGTAAGAGCCCGCGTCAAGGCTCACGCACTCCGTGAACTTTTAGAGGGTACCGATAATGTAATCATTATGGGACATAAAATCAGTGACGTAGATGCCGTGGGAGCGGCAGTCGGTATATACACGGCGGCAAGAATTTTTTCAAAGAAAGCACATATTGTTCTTAATGACTTAACGACATCATTACTGCCTATAATTGATTTGTATAAGAACAGCCAGGAATACAGTCCTGATCTTTTTGTAAAGAGCGAGGAAGCACTGGCAAAGGTAGGAAGCAATACGTTACTTGTTGTTGTTGATGTAAACAGGGCTAATTATACGGAATGTCCGGAATTGATTGGTAAATGCAGACAGACGGTGGTTATTGACCATCATCGTCAGGCTGATGACCAGATTGAAAATGCAACACTTTCCTATGTAGAACCATACGCATCATCCGCATGTGAAATGGTTGCGGAGATACTTCAGTATATTTGCGATAATATCAGAATTAAATCAATAGAGGCAGATACTTTGTATGCCGGAATAGTTATTGATACCAATAACTTTACCAATAAAGCAGGGGCAAGAACTTTTGAAGCGGCAGCATTTTTACGACGTAACGGTGCAGATATTGTAAGAGTAAGAAAACTTCTGCGTGGCGATATGAACGAATACAAGGCAAAAGCAGAGACGGTAAGACACGCTGAGGTGTATAAGCACTATGCACTTTCCGTATGCCCAAGTTCGGGATTACAAAGCCCTACTATTGTAGGAGCACAGGCTGCCAATGAACTTCTTAACATTACGGGAATAAAAGCATCAATTGTTTTTACATATTACAACGATACAATATACCTTAGCGCAAGGTCTATAGACGAAGTTAATGTACAGCTTATCATGGAAAGGCTTGGCGGCGGCGGACATATGACAATCGCAGGCGCACAGCTTAAGGATATGTCATTGGAGGATGCCATAACACTTGTTAAAAAGACAATAGATACAATGGAAGCGGAAGGAGCAATTTAATGAAAGTTATATTATTACAGGATGTTAAAGCACTTGGAAAAAAAGGACAGACAGTGGATGTCAGTGACGGATATGCAAGAAATTGTATTCTCCCTAAGAAACTCGGAGTGGAAGCAACATCCAAAAACCTTAATGACCTTAAATTACAGAAGGCACATGAAGAAAAGGTTGCTAAAGAGCAGCTTGAAGAAGCCAAGGCTTTTGCAGCAAAAATGGCGGACATGGAAGTAATTGTTTCTATTAAATCAGGAAAAGACGGAAGAACTTTCGGTTCAGTATCATCTAAGGAAATTGCAACTGCTTTTAAGGAACAGCATGGAATGGAAATAGATAAGAAAAAAATTGTTCTTGATGAGCCAATCAGAAGTGTGGGAACTACAATTGTAAGCGTAAAGCTTCATAAAGATGTTGTTGGAAAGCTGAATGTAAGAGTCAGAGAGGCATAGAAGTATGGATGAACCACTTTTAAAGCGTATTATGCCCCATAGTACAGTTGCCGAACAGTCCGTGATTTCATCAATGCTTATGGATAAAGATGCCATAGGAATAGCATCGGATATGCTTACTAAGGACGATTTTTATACCGGCCAGTATGGAATTATGTTTCAGGCAATAACGGAGCTGGATAAGGAAAATAAGCCGGCAGACATTGTTCAGGTGCAGGACAAATTAAAACAGATGGGCGCACCGGAGGAACTGGCAGGAATTGATTTTTTAAGGGAAATTCTTAATGTAGTGGCAACGTCCGCCAACATTAAGGGTTATGCCAAGATTGTAAAGGAAAAATCTGTCCTGCGCAATATGATTAAGGTCGCACAGAAAATAGAAAATGAATGTTATGATTGCAAGGATGAAGTGGATAACATACTTGCCGATGCGGAAAAGGATATTACCGCAGTAAAGAACAGCGGGACAAGTGAGGAGATAACACCTATAAGCGATGTTGTTATTGAAGCACTTGACAGGATGGATGCGGCATCCAAGGCAGGCGGTAAAATTACGGGAATTGCCACAGGGTTTAAACATCTTGACTACAAAACAGCAGGACTCCAGAACTCGGATTTTATTCTTGTTGCGGCAAGACCATCCATGGGTAAAACGGCATTTGTCCTTAATATTGCACAGTATGTTTCTGTTAAAAATAAGACAACAACTGCCATATTCAGTCTGGAAATGTCAAAAGTCCAGCTTGTCAACCGTCTAATCTCTATGGAATCCAAGGTTGATTCCAAAAATATAAGAACGGGAAGCATGAGTCCGGCAGAATGGAGCAGCGTATCAGAGGGTGCTTCAAGGGTAGGTATGTCCCACCTTATAATTGATGATACACCGGGAATTTCCATTGGAGCATTGCGTAACAAATGCCGTAAGTTCAAGAGAGATAATAATCTCGGTCTTATAATAATCGACTACATACAGCTTATGACAGCAGGTGGCAGAAGCGAATCAAGACAGCAGGAAGTATCGGAGATTTCAAGAGCATTGAAAGGGATTGCAAGGGAGCTTAACGTTCCGGTAATCGCATTATCCCAGTTAAGTCGTGCTGTTGAAGCAAGAGATAATAAAAGACCGATGCTTTCGGATTTGCGAGAGTCAGGTGCCATCGAGCAGGATGCGGACGTTGTTATGTTCATATACAGGGATGAGTATTATCACAAAGACAATGCTGATAACAAAGGCAAAGCTGAGATAATCATAGCCAAACAAAGAAACGGTCCTACAGGAACTATTGACCTTGCATGGATTGGAGATTTAACAAAATTTGCGGATTTGGAAGTTCAATATAATCACGAAGAAGAGTAAGTGTCATACTTGCTCTTTTTTTGTAAAAGTAAGTCGAAGAAAAAATATTTTTTTCCCCATATGGGATGGTATAATTAGTGAAAAAATTAAGGGGACATATTATGAAAAGATATTTAATTTCAGAAGCTTCTGCAATCACAGGTCTGGAGGCGCATGTACTCCGGTATTGGGAAGAAGAGCTTGGCATGAAAATCCCAAGAAATGAATTGGGACATCGTTATTATACAGATACAGAAATTGAAATTTTCCAGAAAGCTAAGGAAATGAAAAATAAGGGTTATCAGCTTAAGGCAATCAAAACCGAGATTTTTGGAAAAGCGGATATAATACCTATACATATGGAGCATGAACAGGGAGAGCTTGAAAGTGAGGAGCAGAATACAAGGGATGTCCGTATGGAACAGTTCAAAGCGATTATCGGCAGCATTCTCACGGAAGCCCTTAAGGAAAATAATGTGGAACTTCATGAAAAAGTGGTAAAGGAAATGGACTATCTTTTTCGTGTGAATGATGAGGCGGCAGAGGAACGCTATAAGAAGCTTGATGAAACAATACGTAGCTGCCAGCGGTCGGGCAAAGAGGCGGCAGCAGGTAAGGATACACGTTTCAAGCATAGGAAGAAAATGAAAAAACTGTAAAAATATAACACATAACGGATAGGACAGTCAACAGATGTAGGGCTGTCCTTTTTTATCACGCTTTTTACAGACTCCTCTTGAAATTATCACAATTCTATGCTATTGTAATTATAAACGAACGGTCGGTATATACAAAGGAGAGAAGCAACATGAAAACAACCGAGCAACAGCACAATGAGCGCAAACGCGAAATAATGGAAAAGTGCTTTGAATGTTATGCTGAAAACGGGCTCACGGGCACCGGGATCAAAGCGCTTGCCGATGCATGCGGATGCACAAAGGCAAATCTTTATTCGTATTTTAAAAACCTCGACGAACTGATCATCGAGTCAACGGCATACTGTATGGAAAAGGTCGAGGACGACTTTATGGAGATGGCACCCACCGACCCCAAGGATGTTGTCCGATTTGTGAAGGAGGTTCCCTACTGGACGGCTAAAAAGCACGGAAAAAAATATCGGCTGATGTATCAGATCTATACTCATCCGAAGTATATCGAGCACGGCAAGAAGTTTTTTGAGGGTGTCAACGAGCGCTATACCGAGTATGCCAAGCGGCTTGAGCCGAAGATAGGTATTCCGTACACGATAATCACGCCGCTGATTTTTATATTCGTCCGCGCCTGTGTACACTATGCGATGTTCGAGGACGAATATTACCTGAAATCCCAGATGGAGATCTTAAAGCAGGGGGTTGCCCTGTTCGTGGATAAGTACAAAGCAAACCAAGCATAAGCCGGTCAGCCGCCGCTCATTTACGGCGCGGGCAGCGGTGCAAAACTCCGCCGTAATAACAATTCCGAACGGAGGAAAGAAGATGAAAACAGGGAAAAAACTACTCACAGGTAAACTTTTGGCGCTTTGCGCCGCTCTTTTGGTGCTTTGCATCGTGCTTGCCATAGGATGGAGCAAGGCGGCAAAGACCAACGCTGCCGCACTGCCGGAGGTGCGGAACAACGGCACGGCGATCCAGTGGAAATACAGCGATGAAACCGATTGGCGCGACCTTGTGGCGCTTGCCGAGCTGCGGGGCGCTGCCGGAGAAAACGGCAAGGACGGCACAGACGGTAAAGACGGCTCTAACGGTGCCGACGGTAAGAACGGAATAAACGGCACAAACGGAAAAGACGGTATTAACGGCGTTGATGGCATTAACGCCAAAAACATAGAGGTGCAGCGATCCGAATCCTACATACAGTGGCGTTACGAGGGCGACGAGTGGCAGAACCTTGTTGCGATATCCGACATCACAGGCCCCGCCGGACAGAACGGTAAGGACGGTGCAAACGGAAAAACGCCGGAGTTCCGCGTGAACGAAAACACCCTGCAATGGCGTTATGTCGGTGATGAGATCTGGCTGAACCTGTACGAGCTTACCGCATTAAAAGGTGCGGATGGCAGAGACGGCGCCGACGGCGAGGACGGTAAAACGCCTTTTATCGGTGATAACGGCAACTGGTGGATCGGAGAAATCGACACAGCCGTAAAAGCCGCAGGCATTGACGGTGCTGACGGTGTTGAAGGCGAAAAGGGTGATAAGGGCGACAAAGGTGACCCCGGCGAAAAGGGAGACAAGGGAGATAAGGGGGACAAAGGCGACAAGGGCGACCCCGGTCAGAACGGTGGAAGCTCCGGGTATTTTTACGGCACGGGGTATGTACCGTCAACCCATCTTTCAGACGGTGCAGTTCCCCTGTACTATCGGGAAATGCATAACCGCGGCGGGCTTATATCGTACAACGGAACAACACTCAGGCTGAAAAAAGGACATACCTACAATGTGTGTGTAAGCGGCATGGTTAATGCGATGACAAATGATAATAGCGGAAACTATTCCGTTCGGATGACTGACGGTTACGATGATGACTATTGCAGATATATTACACTGATAGAACAAGACGGCAGGGGATCAAATTCTCTCTGCTTCAACAGAATATATGACCTTACCGGTGCGAGAAACGATGTTGAACTCAAATTTTCGCTGGAGCAAGGTGATTACAAAACCTATCTGCTTTCATTCAGCGGCTCTGTTACAATAATCGCTCTTGACTGAGCCGACATATACGAAAACGGAGGTAGCAAGAAATGAAGAAACGAATACTCAGTATCCTACTTACCCTTTGTATGGTGCTATGCCTTGTGCCGATAACGGTTTTTGCCGCAGGTGAGCTACCGGATGTCAAGCTTTCCGTCCCAACGACGTTTGACAAGATAGTGGACCTTACGAAGCAGAACGGAGAATTAAAAATCAAGGACAGCAAGACCTATCTGATCAAGGGCTCCACAGATCCGAACTGGTATTTTCAATACCGGATCAAAATTGATGGCAAGAACAATACACCGCACATCTTTCTGGACGGCGTCCGCATTCAGGCACCCGAGGACGGCCCTGCCATCGAGCTTTACGGCGGTGCCTCTGCCTGTCTGTACTTTATCGGCAACGACAGCGAGTTGATCGGCGCGGAGAACTTCGCCGCACTGCAGAAAAACAAAACCGATGGTTATCTCCGGGTTTTGGTGCAGACGGGGACAAAGCTCACGTGTCAGGGCGGCACTTATGGCGCCGGCATCGGAGGCTCAAAGGTCGGAATCAAGAATTTCTCGCAGGGACACGGCATGAACCTTCATTTCGGCTCTCTGGCGACGGATATCTATGGCGGTGAGATTCTTGCGACCAGCGGCGCTTTCGGTGCGGGTATCGGCGGCGGTCAGGGCGGCGGCGTCGGCGAGTGGATTTATGTGTATTCCGGCAAGCTGACGGCGAGATCCGTTTCGCAAGGCGCAGGGATCGGCGGCGGACAGGGCGGCCCCGGACGCTTTATTTATATCAAGGGCGGCACGGTGAATGCCGGCAGCTCGACATGCGGAGCCGGAATCGGCAGCGGCGATCAAGACGGACAGAACAACTCGGAAGATGCGTATCATATCGAGATTTCCGGTGGAACGGTCAACGCTTGGAGTAACTATGCCGGCGCGGGCATCGGCGGCGGAAGAAATGGTTCGGGCCGTGACATTTCCATCACCGGCGGCGAAGTGATGGCGCAAGGCTGGTGGGGCGCGGGCATCGGCGGGGGCATGAACGGCGACAGCGGGAACATTCTGATCAAGGACACAACGCTTACTGCGCAGTCCCTCCCGCTTTACCCGAACCCCCAGTATGAAGACGCAGCCATTAGCGGTGGTCCTGCAGTCGCGGTCGGAAGAGGCTCAAACCGTTTAGGCTGGACGTCGGTGCTGTTCAACCCGGAGTTTGGACTGCTTCATGAAGAGAACGTCAAAATCGGAGCCTCGGACGGGAAGACCGTGCAGCTGAGCGCGACAGGGTGGCAGTGGCGCCGCAGTCAGGGACAGTATGAATGGAGCTGGGGAACCACGACGGAGCTTCTCATCCCCAACGAAAACGGGCGCGTGGACCTGCAGCGGCTGAGCCTGCCGTATGCCTGCAATTACGGCCGTGTGATCGGCAAGCTGGAGTTGCGCTGCTATGAAAGCACATGCAGCCATGAATTGGGCTGGACAGACAGGGACGGCTGCCACATCTGGGCCTGTAAGAAATGCGGCGCTCGGGACCCCGCCGCGGAAATGTCCAAACAAAACGACAAACACATTCCCGGCGACTGGAGCAATCAGAAGCAGCTCTGCACTGTGTGCGGTCATGTGCTTGAGAGGGACACGAAAGCCCCAGTTATGGAAACTCTGACGGACGGCGAAAGCTACACCGTCGAGGATAACATCGATGGAAATCCCGGCGCGTACACCTTCACCGTGAGCGACCCGGCTGCATCGGGAGAGACGTCCTCCGGCGTCAAGTCCGTGACCATCAACGGTGTGCCGCAAGACGGCCCCACCTATCGTCTCCCCGCGCCGGATGGCGGCAACAATGACGCGGGAGCGGAATATACCGTGGTCGCGACTGACAACGCGGGAAACGAAACTACGGCGACAGTCAGAATATACAGGAGGCACCACTACACGGTGACCTTTGATTCCACAGGTGGCAGCGAGGTGATAGAAAAAACTATGGCCGTCACCTATGGCGAGCAGCTCGGCGATATGCCCGTGCCAATGCGCACCGGTTACTTTTTCCGTGGCTGGTATGATGCCCCGGTTGAAGGCAAATGCTACGGTAATAGCGATGGCAAAGGCACAAGCCGGTATGACAAGACGGAAAACTGCACCCTGTATGCGCAGTGGGTAATAAACCGGTACACAATAACCTTTGACACTGTAGGCGGCAGTGAAATTGCGCCGATTATACAGGATTACGACACGGCGATCACCGCTCCTGCCGACCCGACAAGAGAGGGCTACACCTTTATCGGCTGGGACATGGAAATTCCCGCGACCATGCCTGCGGAAAACATCACAATTAAGGCAAAATGGAAAGACATCAAAAAGCCCACGGGTGAAATTAAAATCAGTAATAACAGTTGGAAAGCGTTCCTCAACAATATCACCTTCGGTCTGTTCTTTAGGGGCGTGCAGGAGGTGACAATCACCGCAACCGACAACAGCGGCGAGACGGTAACGGTTGAATATCTGCTGTCAGATAAGGAATTGACAAAAGCTGAGCTTGACGGCATGGCCTTCACAGCGTACACCGCACCGTTTTGCATTGACCCTGATAACGAATATATTATCTATGTCAGACTGACCGATAAGGCGGGCAATACGGACTACATTTGCTCGGACGGCATCGTTCTTGACGGAATAAGCCCGGTTATCACCGGCATAGAAAACGGCAAGACCTACTGCGAGGCACAGACGGTCACCGTTGATGAGAAGCATATCGGCACCGTCACTGTAAACGGAACGGAGGTCACGCTTGATGAAAACGGCAGCTTTGTCCTCTCTCCGGCAGACGGCGGGCAGAAAATCGTTGTCACCGATAAGGCGGGCAACACTGCCGAGATGACCGTAACGGTCAACGACGGGCATACCTTCGGTGACTGGACATCAAACGGAGATGGCACACACACCCGCCAATGCACGGCAGACAGCTGTACGGAAGGCGTCGAAACGGATAATTGTACCGATGAGGATAAAAATCACAAATGTGATATCTGCGGAAAGATAATCTCCAACCACACCGACTTAAAGCATTTCCCGGCAAAGGCGTCCACCGAGGATTCCGAGGGTAATATCGAGTATTGGTACTGCAGCGGCTGCGGAAAGTATTACAGTGACAAAGACGGCACCAAGGAAATCGCCAAGGCCGACACCGTAACGGCGAAACTGCCGAAGTATCCTCAGACCGGCGACAACAGCAACCTCATGCTGTGGATCGCACTGCTGCTTGCCAGCGGAGGAGCTGTTATCGGCACAACGGTTGTCAGCAAAAGGAAAAAGCACAACAGCTAACAAAGTAGTATAACTCACACGGCGGCTATCGGAAACGGTAGCCGCTTTTTTGAAAAGTGCCGGACTTGCGGCACAGACAAAAGCGGATTGCTTGAAAATGTTGTGCGGTGCGAAACGGAACTCAGAGCCACACTCACAGGACAGCAAAAGGTTCTGCTTGAACAGTTTGAAAAAGCAGCATTCCGAAGTCTTGAAAAAGCGGATATAATACCTATACATATGGAACATGAACAGGGAGAGCTTGAAAGTGAGGAACAGAATACAAGGAATGTCCGTATGGAACAGTTCAAAGCGATTATCGGCAGCAGGTAAGGATACACGTTTCAAGCATAGGAAGAAAATGAAAAAACTGACTTGAAAAGTGGACATTCGTTAAGATATATGATAGCATAAAAATATCAGTAGTTTATCGTGTAAAAAGGAGAGGTGATATTGGGTAAACAATTAATAGTAATTGTTTTGAACGTGGTGATGGCGGTTATACCACGTTGTGTTTCAGTAAGGGCAGATGACTCCGGATACGTGAGTGGCATAAGGTGGACTAGTAAAAGGTACACTCAGGTCTATGCCGGTAATAATCTTAATGAGTATTAATGAATTTACATATTTGATTACTAAATGTTTTTACTCAACGGTTGAAAAGGCAGCACATCGATTAACATAGCATATGTGACAATATAGATATACAGGGAGGACAAAATATGAAAAAAACATGGATAATTATTCTATCAACTATTCTTGCAATAGTCGTGGTGCTTCAGATAGCGGTAATGGTATTTCTCAATTCCACAGGGATACATATAATTTCTAAATACGCAAGGTTTAATACAGGAGGAAAGGGATATGTATACAATACAGTTACCAAGGAATGGGAAAGAGAAAATATCAGTTGGTATATTGACCTGTTAGTTCGCAATAAGAAAGCAGACGGAGTATTAAGCGTAGAGGATTACGGAAAATTAACTGGAAACAGGCCTGTTATATCGGTTGATACGTCAAAAGATTTCTGTAAAATCTTTTTTTATGCTACTGTAACGAAATACAATGAAAACGGTGGAATAGAAGATTTAAGTACTATTGTTCTATACCGATTCATATACAACAGGGAAACAGGGCAGATTATTATCGAAATCTGGGATGAAGATGCAGGCACTAAATATCTGGTTGATGCAGATACTAAAGAAGATGCAGAGATAATTTTCAATTCATATATGAAAAAATTGTCAGACCAGACAAACGGTGAATAAATACAGAATGGACTTCAATTAAATTTGAAGTCCATTTTTAGTTTGCGCGCCATGGGCACGTTCTAACGGGTGAAAGTCTCGAACACGCCCGGATAGTGGGAAGTGTATAGCTGAACAGCAAGGGTGTCTATTGCGAGGTGGAATCTGAAGGAAGCTGTAAGCAAATCTCTGGTCTGACGGACAGAAATCACATATAAGGCTAGGCTACGAGAGATAAGTTGGTTAAAAGCAACAAAGTCTAATAACTATCACATTTGTAGCAGGTAAAGTTAAGAATAACAATATATGATTCGGCTACTAAGAAGTGGGAAGAGGAACATGTTGTAATTGGGATATCGGTTTATTGGTGCGTGGAAGCAAGAAAGCGGACGGCGGAACTTGGAATCTCTACCATATTTTGCCGATTTGCGCTGTTTGGGTAGAGATTCTCAATAAGCTGGGCCTAGGAATCTCTACCATTTTCCGAGTTTCCCGCCATTTGGGTAGAGAATTCCAGTCAAGTCCAAATTTGTGTGTAAATTCATCTTCCAGTTATGTTAGTTCGTCTATGCTGCCTTTATCTTCAGGAGATTTGATTGAATGGAGCTTAGTTTGTCA
>OHSE01000174.1_pt1 | contig 29389 bp, 41 predicted proteins | sample 1578531 | NCBI WGS metagenome assembly OHSE01 (sample SAMEA3879541, study PRJEB24766) | human gut metagenome | biome: human-associated habitat; feature: feces | place: USA | collected 1985/1987
AGGGACCTCAGGGCGACAAGGGCGAACAGGGACCTCAGGGCGACAAGGGCGAACAAGGCGAAGACGGACGTGGCATATCCAAGGTCGAGTTCAGCGCCGACGGCACCAAGCTTGTCATTACATATACGGACAACACCACGCAGGAGATAGCCATACCCGCATACGGAACGCAATGCAGCCACGAGAAGGTTGAGTGCCTCGTATTCAAGGAGCACACGAGTGAGGTTGCAGGCACATACCTGTTGGTATGCGAGGATTGCGGTTATTCCGAGGTTTTGCATGAGTTTCGTCATGATTACGGCGATGTAGAGGTTGTGCCTCCCACCTGCGAGGAAGAGGGCTACACGGGCAAAACCTGCACCATTTGCGGTCACGCTGCCGACAAGACGGACGTCAAAGAGCCTCTCGGACACGATTGGAGCGAAGAATATTACGTTGTGGAAGACGGACGCACCATCTGCGAGGACGGCGGTATGTACGTCAGAGTATGCTCGCGCTGCGACTTGGTAGAGTCGAAAGTAACCGAACCTATCGGTCACCGTTGCGAAGATTGGGCGGTTAGCACAACTCCCACTGCGAAGAACGCGGGCGAGTTGAAAGGCAGCTGCGAAAACTGCGGCAAGCAGCAAACAAAGACTTTGCCCGCATTCGATTCCGAGGAAGGTAAAGCGTTTTACACCTATACCGTGACGCAGGAAAAGAAATACTGCACGGACGAAGGCAAAGGTACCTATTCCTTTGAAATTGACGAACAGAGCTTCTCGTTTGAGGTCACGATTGCACCCACACAGCATACGCTCAACGGCAAAACAGCGACCGAATGGCTGAACAAGAGCGAAAACGCTTACAGCGTTGACATAACGGGCATAAAAGAGTTCCCCGACGACCATGCTACCTGCACCAAGCACGGCAAAGGCTACTACACGTGCGAGGAGTGCGGCGAAATGGTGTATGTAGATACTTACAAAGAGCACACGGTTGCACAGTGGACAGACAAGGAAGGCGAAAAAGCGACTTGCGACGATGCCGGCAAACAAATCGGCTATTGCTCGGTTTGCGAGACGGAGGTCGAAAGAGACGTTCCCGCTCTCGGACACAGCTACACATATAAGTTTGTGAAGGAGTCCGACATGTAATTTTGTCAATCGTTTTTTAAGAGGTTTTTAGAAAAAATAAGAAAAATTTTTATTTGCGCCGTAATTATACCCGAAAACGGCGGCAAGAGTCAAGCGAATTGCCCCGCTTCGACGGCGTCGCGGTAAAAAATAGGGCGGCAAGGGCATAGCAAAGCCCCGCCGCCGCTTCGGGCGCGGTATTCTTTTGTTTGTGTGCTTCGGCGGTTATGCCGCCCGACCTTTCAAAAACCGAACGCGACCGCCGCCCGCTTCCTTTAAGGCTTCCAATAACTCGGCGCGCTTCTGCAAAGGCGTTATCCACGACCGCCGCCCGTACTTGTCGCGTAATGCCGAGTGCGGGCAATTATTATAACGAATATTCCACGCTTTCATTTGTTCGCGCAAGTCGTCGTATGATATAAAGGTCAAGTGCCTGTAAAAAAATTGACTGTCGGTGCGGTGCGACCGTTCGACTTTGCCGTTATGTCGCGGTGTGTAAACGCGTATAAGTTTGTGCTTGATTTTGAGTTTGTTAAGCAATACGTCGACGGCGTGTACCTTGCCGTCGCCCGTGCCGCGCGGGTTTGTAAATTCCGTGCCGTTGTCCGTTTGTATGATTTCGGGCAAATACCCGAAGGCGACGATTGCCCGCTTGATAAAATCGACGGTGGAAAAGCCGCTTTTTTCTTTGTACGGGTATAAAAACCGCTCCCGCGTCGCTTCGTCAATCATTGTATATTGATAATAGCGCTCTTTGCGTAAGTCGCCGACGTTGCAATCAAGCGGGACGTACTTTACGTCCATTTGCCATTTTACGCCAAGCATAACGGGCGTATCGTAGGGTTGCGGGGTATATTCTTTGTATTCCTTTGCGGGGCGTAGTTTGTGCTTCATAATGAAGTTGTAAAAGCCGCCGTATGTGCGCGTGTAGCCGTATTCCGTCCGCAAAACGCCTAACGCTTCGGCGTAGCCGATGTCGGGGCGGGTGGTAAACACTTCGGCGATGTGCGCCGCCTCTGCGGGTGTGTGCGCGTTCGGGTGCGGGGTGTGCGGGCGGCTTGACTTGTTGGCGAGGCTTTCAAGCGTGCCGTCGTACTGCCGCCGCCACCGATAGACGCTTTGTATCGTACACTTAAATTTTTTTGCGACCTTGTAAACGTCCACGCCGTCAACGAGCCATTGCTTGAGCGCCTTTTCCTTTTCGCGTGCCGTGTATTTTATTCCTTTCATAGTTGCCTCCTATAAGCAAAGCGGGCGACTTTGTTTGTCGCCCGCCGCATTTGCGTTTACTTTCTTTTTTCCAATTCGCCGACCGCCCAACGTAAAAACTCGGCTTTACCCATACCCGCCGCCGCGATAGCGGCTTCAATTTGGGCGCACTCTTCGCGTTTCAAGTTGACGACGAAATGCTCGTATTGACCTTGCGTTTTTTCGCGGTAACGCTTGTCGGCGGCTTTCTGCGCGTCGCTTCGTGCCATATCATACCTCCCGTCAAAAGATTTTGTTTTCTGCGACATACGCTTTCAAGTCGTCGAAAGTGGGGCAATCGGCTTTCGGGACGTTGTAGGCGATTTCGATGTTTCCGCTTTTCGTCGAAAGCGTCCACGAGCCGACGTTTTCCTTTACCTTGTAAACCTTGCCGCTTTTTTCGATTGTCATAACCTTATACCTCCGTTTTTTCGATTTTTACGATTTTTTCAACCTTGCAACCGCACAACGCCGCCGTGCGCTTGACTGCTTGAATTGCTGATTTTTCGCTTGTTTTGGCGTTGCCGCGCGGCGTAAATACAACCGAGCCGTCTGCCTGCAATTCAAAATTGTTTGTGTGTCCGCTTAAAATTACCGTGATTTTGTAGGGGCGATATTCCTTTTCCATAATGACCTCCGCATTTCGTTTGACTTTTTGGTTTTCGCGTGCTATAATAGGTCTTACGAGTGGGGCGGTTGCCCGCCCCGCTCTGCCTATCGCCGATTACTTGTCGGCTTCGGTTGCCTTGTCGGGCTTCGGCTTCTTCAATGTGATTGTAACCTTTACGCTTTCGACCGCTGTTTGGTTATCAATCGCTTGCGCCAAGTCTTGCAAGGCTTTTCTTATTGCGTCCATTGTTCTCACCTCCTTTGCTTTTCTTGATTATATTATATCACGTTACACAAGATAAGTCAACTATTTTTACGCACTTTCCCAAAAAAATTTTTGCGATTTTTCGATTTCGCCGTAACAAAAAGCGCCCCGATGTGGGGCGTTTTTTCGGTCTGTCGATAACTTCTATATAATTTTATAGCCGCATAATTTGACAAACCGCCTCGTCTTTTGGTATAATAAATTCGCCAAAACCACTATACCCGACAAGACGTTACGCCAAAATTACGCGGCTAACGGATAACGGCGACCATTTTTTACGGCGCACCGAAAACCTTATACTTATTATATAACGGCGAGCCGAAAAAGTCAAACCTTCTTGAGCGGATATAGAAAAATTTTCGCGGCAAGGAGGCTTTTTTATGACGATTGCCGAACGGATATTCGACCTTATGAAAAAGCAAGGCAAAAAACAAAGCGACATCGCGCGGTTGCTTGACGTGCGCCCCGCGACGGTGTCGGAGTGGAAAAAGGGCAAGCGTGAGCCGTTGGGCGCGCATTACGAAAAACTCGCCGACTATTTCGGCGTGTCGATTGATTACCTTATTACGGGACGCGAGGCGCGCGGCGCGCCCGTGCAACAAATTATCGGCAACAATAATAATCACAATACGGCGATTGCGGGCGCGGCTTCCGCGCTGTCGGAATTTGACCGCGAATTGTTAAAGGTAGTTGCGGGCTTCGATATACGCCGCAAAACCGAGATTTTGCACTTTGCATATACACTTGAAAAGCAAATAAAGGACGAGGAGGGTCTTTAATATGAAATGGTTTTACAAACTTAAAAGGGCGGTGCGCATTATAATAGCCGTCGTCGCGTGGTTGCCGCTGTTCGTCTTTGCCGCCGTCGTCGGCGGGTCTATCGGCGATAGTGGCGAGAATATCGAAACGTGGCAAGCGTTCGTCGTTGTCGCCCTGCTTGCCGTCGGCGTCGTCTTTACGGTGTTTGCCGTGCTTGCCCGCCGCGCCGAAACGAAAGCGGACCGCGACGCAAAAGCCGCCGCCCGCCAAGCCGCGACATCTGCCGCCAAGCCCGCGCCCGCTTCCGCGCCGCGCGTGATTACGATGTCCGACGCGGCAATTACGGCGCGCGTCAATTCGGGCGTTACGTTCCCGCTCCATACAAAGGCGGTCGGGGTAACGTTTGACGGTTGCCAAGAGCGAATACAAAAAAGCAAGGTCGGCGACCCGCTGATTATCAAGCATAAGCCGACCGACGAATACGCCGAAAGCACCGACATTATAAACGCCCGCACACGGGGGCGTATCGGGCGCATAGGCTCGGACCTTGCGTGGGCGTTGCTGACCGAATTTGACGAGGGTTTTGTCCTTGACGGCGTTATTGCCGATATTACGGGCGGTGGCGACGGGCAAAATTACGGGTGCAACATTGAAATTACGGGCGAGCATATAGACGAATAGCCGCCGCCCGCAAAGCGCAAAAAAGCGCCGCCGTATTCGGTGGCGCTTTTGCTATTCAATTAAAATACTTTTTACCGAGCCGCGTCGCCCAACCTTCAAACCATATTGCGTCGTAGGGCGGCAAGGTATGCGCAAGCCCGCGTTTTTCTTTTGCGTAGCGATACCAATACCGAATTGCCGACGGTATGCTGACGACGAACGGCATAAACGGTCCGAAAATCAAATTTTGTATGCCGTGTCCGCTTTCGTGCTGTTTGGTGGAAAGCCCCGCGTCCCTGCATACGACGAAAAACGCGCCAAGTTCAAAGCCGCCCCAACCGCTCCCGACCTCAAAGTAGACAAGGCAATGAAAGCGGCGCGGGCGATGTCCCGTTACCATAAGGGCAAGTGCGACGACCGCCCCGCAAAGCGTCATTACCGCGCCCCACGTCAAGGATAAGAGCCAAAACAAAATTACTTTTACCGTTTTCATTTGTCGCCGCCTCCGTTTTTCAAGTCGTAAAGGGTCGTTTCGATTTGCCCTTTAAGCCACGTTTCAAGGTCGCCGAAGTTGTCTTGTATGTATTCTTTCACATCTGCCGACAATGCCGCAAGCGCCGCGTCCGACGCCATTTTAAGCGCGTTGCGTTGCGCTTCGGGCGTCCACGCGTCCGTACCCTTGATTGCTTCGACGTATGTTTGATAAGTAACCTTGACCGCCGACGCGACGACGTCGAGCGCGCCGTTCAAAAGCGCGGCGCTTTTTTCGTTTTTGATTTTGGTATTGATAAGGCTTTTTACCTTTACCAATACCCACGAGCCGACGACGGCAAGGACCGCCGCCGCAATTTCGATTAAAAGCGATTGCCAATTCATAATTTACCTCCGATTATTTATTTTCGTCTTTTTTGGGTGGCGCTTCGGGCAACTGCATTACGTCGTTGTATAAGTCCGTCATAACGCCATTGCCGCCGAGCGCGTGGTATGCTTCGTAAACGCGACGGAGCGCGTCTTTGGCGTAAATAGGGCAATAGCCCCGCTCGACGTATTTTTCGTTTTGGCGTATGATTTCGGCGCGCAAAAGGCTTTGTAAGCCGTCTTGTATAGCCTTGTATTTTACCTTGCCTAACTTTGCGCGGGCAATCAAAGCCGTAACGACTGCGCCGACGGTCGTACTTATAATCGCCGTAATAATAGTTGTCAAAGCGTCCATTTTTGCCTCCGTTTCGGGTTGGGGTGGTTTATAGTAGTAGCCGCCCGAAAAGTTTGTAATAATATTTGTTTATTTTCTGCAAGACGCCGTAAGCGTTGCAATGTTTGATGTGTCCCTGCCAAGATACAAACGACGTTTGTATGTCTTGCAACTGCATTTTACCTTCGTCGTACCACCTTTTGAAAGTCCGCAATTTGTGATACATCTTTGTAATGCCTTTTCGGGCGGGCTTGATTATTACCGCGCCCGTTTCCGTCAAGATAAATCGCCGCTTCAAAAACGTTATGCCTTGCGAAAGTTTGATTATTTGCGTTTTCTTTTCGTTGAGTTTGATACCCAACGCGGCGCAAATTCTTTTTATTTCCGACAAGCAAACGCGCAAGTGGTCTTTGCTTTCGTGTATCAATACGCCGTCGTCCATATATCGTATATAAGCCTTTATGCGCAAAACCTCTTTTATGTAGTGGTCCAATTTGTTGGGGTAGGCAAGCGCGCTTATTTGCGATATTTGACTGCCGAGTCCGAGTCCGATGTCGCCGAAGTCGTCTATAAAGCCGTTTACAAGGCGCATAATCTGCGGGTCGGAAAACGCCTTGCCGATAATTGCTTTTAGCGGCGCGTGTTGGATATTGTCGAAGTATTTTGAAAAATCGAATACCAACGCGTAACCGTTCGTGCCGTGCTTCCGATAATGCCGTTGTAGGTGGCAAACAAGGCGGTTGACGGCAAAGTCTATGCCTTTGTTGTGCATACAAGCCCCGTTGTCGTATATAAACGAATTGCCTAACATCGGCACGAGGGCAAAGTCGCATAAGCACCGTTGCACGACCCGCTCGGAAATATGCACGCTTTTTATGTGCCGCGCCTTTCCGCGTTCGACAATATCAAACTCGAAAAAGCCGCGTCCTTTGTATGTTCCCGCCCGTAAAGCGCGGAGCGTTTCGTTCACGTTGACAAGGGCGTTTGCCTTATAGCGTTGCGTGCTTGCTTTCCAACCGACGCCGCGACAACACATCTTATAACTTCGGTATAGATTATCAAAGTCAAAAACCGTGTTGAAAGTGCCGTACTGTTCGGTTAGTTGCTGTCGGCGCGCGGCGCGTTGAGCCTTTCGCCTTTTATATCGTGCTTCGTGTCGTTCCGCGCTGTTCATTACAAGCCAATACTCCGTACAACCGTATTTATCGTTGCGGGGTTGAGGTTGCGTAGCCGCACCAACCATTAAACCGCCATACCGCAATAGGCGGCAATGCAAGTAGCGTCCGATTGACGACATCGGAGTATTTGTTTACCCGTTGCGGGAAGGTTACGCGCCCCTTTTGCATAGACATTGATTTCGCCGTAAATGGTTACTTTGTCGAGTCGTTATTATTGCAAAAGCCGACGCACACGCCGCGCGTGTTGCTCGCGTTGTTGTTGTTGATATTGCCCGTCGAGTTGACGTTGTAGAAGTTGGTAGCGTTGCTCGGATTAGGGGAACGCAACCACCAAATAGCCGCCGACCCGTCGCACGTTTACGGCGCGTAACCTATGCGTCGGGCAAGTCTTTATACCGCTTTGCGTCGCTCGCTTTCAAGTTTGCGAGTAGTTTCGCTTCGGCGGTAATAAGGTCTGCCCACGTTTGCCAAACTTTACTTTGTATAGGCTTGTTGCCGTCGGTTTGTCTGATAAATTCCCGCGCAATATCAAGTTGCGATACAAGGCATTGCAAGTCGCAATTTGCGGTTATTATGTAGTTCCTGCGCATTTGCGCTTCGGCGGCGTTCGTCGGGTAAACGCTGTTTGCCGCCTTTACATTGTTGTAAACCGCTTTTGCGAGCGCCGCGATGTCCTTTGTAATTAGAAACATAAAGCGCTTTGGGAATTTCGCGCATTGCTTGAGCGTGTAAATTTCCAATTCGCGGGCGGTTTCTAAAAACTGCATTGTGCTTTCGTTGCGCTTCGATTTCAAAACCGACATACGTTAAGCCTCGTCGCCCTCCGCTTCGGCGGGGGCTTTGATGTTTTCCCACGCTTCCGCGTTTTTTACGTCGATGTTTTCCAATTCGACAGACGGCGACGCGCCGACGCCGAGAAAAATATCGTCGCTTGTCTTGATGTTCCTTGCGTACCAACCTGCGGGCGCGGCGTCGCGTTTGTAAACATAATGCCGCGAGTTCGTCTTGATGTGGACGCGTTCGTTTTCGGTGTAGACGACGCCGTTAAGCGCTGTTGCAACGACGTTGTCGCCCGCGATAGGCGCGGGGTTTGCGTTGATTATAACCGTCATAATTTACTCCTTTGGGGCTTTCCCGCGCCCATACAAGGGCGCGGATATTCCCCGATTTTAGATTAAATGCAAAAGCCGACGCACACGCCGCGCGTGTTGCTCGCGATGAAGTAGTAGATAACGCCCGTCGAGCTGACGTAGCAGAAGTTGGTAGCAGTGCTCGGATTAGGGGAACGCAACCACCAAATAGCCGCCGACCCGCCGCCATTTGACAAGTATTTTATACGGTCGGGGTTTGCGCTCGCGCCCGTTCCCGCGCCGTCCTTTATTGTGCGCCAATACTCGTATTGTTCGCCCTCGTCGGCGCAACCTGCAAGGTTTGCGGGCGGGTAGTTTTTCCCCTCGATTTCGATTGCCGAAAACAAGAAAAGTTTGTCGCTTGACGTCGTTATCGACGTAAGTTTGTTGCCCGCCGTAGTCTTTTTGTTGACGGGTTTTATGACCGCTTGCAAGTCGTCGGGGAGTTGCGACAATATCGTTTGCATTGTCTGCGTGCGCATAACGCAAGTATCCCAACCGCCGACGTTTGTATTGCTCCCGTTCATAGGGTAGGTCGTCGCGAGAAGGTTTTTCATACCGATTGTTATAGGCGCTTTCCCGCCCGCCGTGAGGTCGTCGTGATTAAAGCCGAGAATAACAAACGTTACCTCTTCGCCCGTCGAAAGTGTGATTGTCTTTTCGTCGCCGACGTGAAAATACTTGCTTGCTTCGCCCGACGAGGCAATGCGGGCGATGTCGCCCCAACCTGCCGACGCGAACGTAAAGCGGGTCGTTGCGAACGCGGGGAGCGCGTTCCACGCCGTTTTACCGTCGCCGATTTTTGTAACGTCGCCCGTCGTATCGTAGCCAAATTCGCCCGCCGCCAAGACGGGGTTTTTCGACTCCCAATTTGCCGCCGTGTCTTGCCGCATTTGCAACTTTCTGATTTCAACGTTTCTTTCTGCCATAATTGCCTCCTTATGCCTTGCCGCAATTCAAAGTATAGGTGTCCGTCGACAAAAGCACGTCCGCGCCGTCTTTCAACGATTTTACGCTTGTTTTGGCGATGTTCGTATTGAAATTCGCGGTCGCGCGTGCGTCGGTAAAGTAAAGGTTTTTCGTACCCTCCGCGACATCGTCGGTCGTAAGCGTGATTGCGCCCGTCTTGCCGTTTACCGAAAGGACCTTGCAATCGGGCGTTTTGAGTTCCTTCCAATTCGCAAGGGTAGACGCGCCGTCGGCGGCAAGGATAAACGACTTTGAAACGTCCGTGCGGATAGCGATGTCGCCGCGCTGTGCGGTAAGTTTGAGCATTTCGCTTTCGCTTGCAACGGTAAACGTGTCCGAAATTGCAATCGCGGGCAAAACCGCCGTATCAAGTTTGCCGTCTGCGCCAAGCAACGGCACGTTGCCCGCCGATGTGCCGACATCTTTTGCCGCCGCCGTTCCTGCGTCGCTGATTTTCGCAAGGGTAAGCGACGGAATATCGCTCGCGGCAAGGGTAGTCGCGCCCGTGATAATACCTTCCGCGTTCACGGTGAGTTTGGTGTACGTTCCCGCTTTCACGCCCGACGGCGAAAGTACAAGGTTAAATTCGACGTCCTCGCTTCCGTCGAAAGCCTTTGTAACGGAAACGACCGCGCCCAAAAGCGTGATGTTGCGGGCGGTCTTGAGTTTCGTTGCCGATGTTGCTTCGGTCGCCTTGCCGACGGTGCTGTTTTGCGTGTAGATTTCAAGCCACGTTGCCGTCGTGCTTTTCGCAAAAAGCACATACGCGCGGCTTTTCGTCGTATCAAGCCAAAGCGTGCCGACTTCGTAGTCGGTGTCGGTGGTGGCGGGTGCAACCGTCTTGATTTCCACCATACCGCCGCTTGCATAGCGCAAGTCGTTGTAAGGCGTTGTCCCGTCGCCGATTTTGAATTTGCGGGTATCAATTTCGACGCCGAGTTCGCCTTCGAGTAGTGTGGGGTTTTTCGACGCCCAATTTGCCGCCGTGTCGTTGCGCAAAATGAGATTGTCGATGTTAAGTGTTTTGTTTTCCATTAGATACCTCCGTTGGCGTTAATAATTTTTATATCGTCGGGGTTAAAGCCGATGATTTCATAAGATTTTTTGACCGTGTTGTAGATGTATTGCATACCGTTTGACGCGTCGACGTAAATAACGTTTGGCGCGCCCGCTTCGGGGAAGTGCTTTCGGTCGATACATACCGTCATTTGCAAGGCGCTTTCGACGCGGCGTTCAAGGTCCTGCAATACGTCGGGGTATTCCTTTGCAATTTCGCCGTTGATGTCGAGCGACGGGTCAAACGATACATTGAATATTTGCGATTGCCAAACGACCGTATCGTCCGTTTCGCTCTTTTCAAACGAAAGTTGCATATCGACGTTGCGTTGCCGTGTTACCTTGTCGGCAAGCGTTGCGGTAATTACGACGATGTCGTCTTGCGCGGTGTCAAAGGTAAAGTCTTGCGTCTTGTCGACAAAGGAAAAGTCCTTATTTGCGATTTTCAAATACGGGCGAAAATCGGCAAGGTTTATTTTGCCTTGCACTTTTGGCAAGATAAGCACCAACTCGTCAACTTTGTTGTTGCCCGTAACGCCGATGTTGATAAACTTTTGCGCGGGCTGATTGCCGCAAAACCTTAAAACCATTTTTACCTCCTTATGCGCCGCCGCAAGTGATGTATATTTCGTCCGCTTCGTCAATAAGCCCGCCCGCCTCGAAAGTCGGTTGAGCCGCGCCCTTGACGGTAACGGTCGTTCCCTGCTTTTCGCCGATTTGCTGTTCAAGTTCGGCGACCTTTTCGTTTACCTTGTTTTCAAATTCGGTAACGGCTTCGCTTGTCTGCTGTCCAATTTTCTCGACCTCGCTCGCGGCGGCGCTTGCCGACTGTGCCGCGCGTGTCGCCGATTGTTCGGCATTGCCCGCGCGTTCGTCCGCTTCGGTCGCTTTCCGCGCGGCTTCCTCTGCTTGCTGTCTTGCGGTGTTTGCTTCGCCGTTCGCCGCTTCCGCTTGCCGCTGTGCCGTACCCGCCGCCGTGTTCGCGTTCGACGCGTCGGTAGCCGCTCCCGCCGCCGAGTCTGCGGCGGCTTTCGCTTGTTTTGCCGCTTCGTCTGCAAGCGCCTTGACCGTCGCATAGTCGCGGATAGGTTTAATCAACTTTTGCAAATTGACGACCTGCGTACCCGATATTTCAAAGGAATAAATCGGGAGTTCATACGCGACGTTGTTATTGTCCGCATTTGCGGCGTAAGTGTCGTTTTGTTCAAGTTCGCGGTCGAGGGCGTCGAAAGTGGTATTGACTTTCGCAACGATAGACGGGTTAAATTCGTCGGCGGGGTGGTATGTTTCAATGCGCGCAATGACGTAGCCCTTAAAACCGTCGAAAATCTGCGGGCGCACCGTTTCGGGCGCGGTAATTTCCGACATACGCCCTTGCACGAGATAAGCGCCCGTGCCGACTTGTATTGTCTGCCCGACGATTTGCGCGGCGAGTTCGTCGCCGTAGCCCTCGTAATAGCCGTCCGCGTGCTTTTGGTCGATAAACCGCGACTTGACCTCAAGCGCGTAGAGGTTTGCATTAAAATTGCTTTGTCCTTGAAAAGTAACGGGCTTTATCATAATTGCCTCCTTATGCCTTGATAATTTCGGTCAAAAGAATTTTCTTAAAACCGAGTTTTATTTTGGTGTTTTTGCCGCTTCCGTCAACCGTGATTATTTTTTCGCTGACGGGTAGTGTCTTGTAAAGTTTGCCGTCGTAATAGAGGGCAACCTTTGTATATAAGCGATAGTCGGAAAAATCTATCGGGTCAATGGTAACGTTGTTGTCGATAATGATGTTGTCGACGTATCGCGCGTTTGCAAGTTCGTTTACCGCGTTGAATTGTGCGTCGGCGAGGTATTCGCTTTCAAACCACTTTGCCTTCACGGGGTAAAGCCGTCCGTCGATTTCGCCTTTTGCGTCCGACTGCACGATGTCGTTGTTTTTGTTGCGGTAGTAGTAGACGGTTGCGATGTTGGCGGGGCGCGGCTGATAGCGGGGGACGTAGGCGGGTGAGCCGTCGTCGTTGTATTTCGGGTTGCCGTCGTCGTCGACATCTTGCACGTCGGAATAAATGATATTTCCGTCCGCGTCCGTAAGTGGCGTCTTGACGTCATATTTGATTGTTGCAACCGCCTTATTTGTCGCCGCCGATGTTGTAGTCAACTCGTAGATAAAGTCGCTTAAATTGATTGCGACGGTCTTGTTTACCTTGACGAACGTAAATACGATTTCGCCCGCCGCGACATCGTATTTCGACTCGATGTTGTATTCGTAATATTTGAGGTAACATTTCAAAAACGAATACGCATTGACGATTTGGTAAGTCCCTGCGTAACTGCCGTATGTGGCGGTGGTGTCCGTGTCGTCGTTCGGTATAACCACCTTGACGGGAATTTTGCAAACCGCCGTGTCCGCGCCGTCGAAAACAAGCCCTTTGACCTTTTCAAAAATCTTTGAAAGCCGCCCGTCAAAACTGCCGTCGGCGGTGTAGTCAAGCAATATTTCGACGTCCCAAAGCGACTTAAAGTCAAGCCCTTTGACCGTGCGTTTAAGGTTTTCGGGCTTGATTTCGTCCGCAAAGCACGCATACTCGTAATTGCCCGCGTCGTCGTTCAATACGGCGATTTTGGCGTCGTTGATGTCCTCGTCGGCGACGCCTTCGGCGGTAAAAGAGTCGTTATCGTAAACGCGCGTCGTAAGGTCATACGTCGCGTTTGTTACGTTTGCGATGTGCTTTTTGTTTTCGTCATATACTGCGATATACAAGCCGCCGCCCCCTTTAATCAAACAAATAGCGCTTGATTGATATTGCGATTTCGCCGTCGTCGTCAACCGTCATATTTGAGCCGATGTAATACTCGCCTTTCGGCAAGTATAAAAACGATTGCTTTGTCTTGTCGGTAAGGTCGTAACCGTTGCGCACTTCGCCGCTTGCGGTATCGGTAACGGTAATTTTGCCTGCCGTCGGGTCGATTGTAATTTCCGTGCCGCTTTTGTTGTTCGTCGATAATGCGATTTCGGCGACGACCTTGTCGTTAAGGTCCGATAAATAGAGTTGTATGTTTTTTGCGATGTCGCCCGTAATTTTGATTGTAACGGGTGCGTCGATAAAAAACGGGTTTGTAACTTTGTATTTCGATTTGAATACCATACCCGCAAAGCCAAACGGGAAGTGCAACGGAAAGCGGGTATCTTGCGCTTTCGTGCGTTGCAAGGAAAACGACTCCTCGATGTTTTCATACCAATACGTTTGACGTTCAAAGGTAAACGTTTCGACAAAGACGCCGTCCTCGTTGATTTCCGTTTTCGGCATATCACTTGTAACGACCTCGCAAAATTTATCGGTAATGCCGTCGTTGTATTCAAACAAAAACCGCGATGTGCCGCACTCTGCCAAAAAGGAAACGAGCGCTTTGTAGTTGGCGTAACCGTTCGTGCCGTCTGCATTAAAGTAGATTGCAAGTTGTATCGGCTCGAAGTCCGCTTTGACGTTGGTAAGATGTTTACCCTTGTCGCTTTCCTTGTAAGATAGCGAAAACTTGTTGCCGAGTCCTTTCGGCTCGGCGGCAAGCCCGTATTTGCTGTTAAGGTCGTAGGACCGCGCTTTGTCGTAGGTGTGTAAATAAAACTTTCGCATTACATCGCCTCCGCTAACTTGATATTGATTTGACGGACCATTTCGTCAACGTCGACCTCTGCGGCGTAGTTTTGTATCGTTACGGTAACGTTTTGCGTCTTGTTCGTAACGCTGTTGTCGTAGTTGTATGTATCGCCGAAAGTGGACGAGCCGCCGCCGTCGTAAACCGTGCCGCCGCCCGTATCGTCCGTCGGGGTTTCGGGCGGGGTGGAGTCGATAATCGCGTTTACGTCGTCCATATCGTCGATGTCGCTTGTATCAATGCGCAATTTGACTTCGGCTATTCGGTCGATGTGGACGCCAAGCCAACCAAGCGCGCCGTTTACACCGTCGATAAGTCCGTTTATAATACCGATTACGAAATTGACCGCGTCCTCGATTACGCCAAGTACAAGGTTTATGACCTTTATTACGGCGCTGAAAATCTTTGTAACGATATTGCCGAATATTTGGAAAAGCGGGGCAAGCCAACCGAGCAATGTGCCAAGCACCTTGAGCGGCACTTGCAACGCCTGTAATACGATTTTAAGCGGAATAAGGGCGACGCTTAAAAGCGGTTGCAATATGTTAAACAAGACGGAGAGCGCCGCTTGTATCGGGGCTAAAATCATATTTACGACGCCGCCGAGCATTTCAAAAAGCGGCGACAAGATGTCGAATACCATTTGCAAGATTTCGGCGACGGGCTGTAATGCTTGCGAAATGAGGTTTACGACCATAGCCAAAACGCCGCCGATAAGGTCAAGTATCGGCGAGAGTATCTGCATAATAAGGTCAAGCACCAACATTACGGCGTCAAGTACGGGCTTCAAAACCTCGCCAATGGTGGCGACAAGGTTGTTGATTGCTTCGCGGAAAGCCTCGCACTTTGTGTAAAGCAATACAAGCAACGCGACGACCGCCGCGATAATTAAAATTATCGGGTGTGCCGCAAGTGCTGAAAGCCCCGACATAAGTTGCGGAATAACCTTTATAATGCCGCCAATCGCCGTAACGACTTTGCCAATTCCAAGCGCAAGCGGGGCAAGCGCCGCGACGACGAGTAGCGCCTTGAGCGCAAATTCCTGTTGCGACAACGAAAGGGAATTAAACCAATCGGCGAGCCGTTGCAATTTCGGCACGAGCCTTTGTTCAATCACGTTTGCGATTGACTGCATAAGCGGCAAAAGCGACGCGCCGATTTGCGACGCAACGTTTTTGAGTTGCGTCTTTATCTTGTTCATAACGTTATCAAATTCGGCAAGCGCGGCGACCTGTTCGTTTGTCATTGCGCCGAGTTCGTCAAATTCCGCGCGGTATTCGTTGACCGCTTCCGTTCCCGCTTCGATAAGCGGTAAAATGTTGTTCGCCAACTTGTCCCCGAATATATCATTTGCAAGGGCGACCATTTGCGTTTTGTCGGTCATAGACGACAAGGCGTCGACGATTGCGTAAAATTGTTCTTCGCTTCCGTCGAACGCGTCAAAGTCAAGTTTAAGGCTTTGTAAAGCCGCCGCCGCTGTCGATGTCGTACCCGTTGCAAGGTCCGCGACGCCCGCGCGCACCTTGACGAGCGCCTTGTATAAATTTTCCGACGCAACATCGGTTTGCAAGGCGACATAATCAAAGCGTTGTATCGCTTCGGCGGTCGTCCCGTACTGCGTGGCAAGGGTGGCGACGTTGTCGGCTGTTGCGACCGCGTCCAAGCCCATTTTGCCAAGCCCGACGACCGCGCCCGCCGCCAATGCCGAAAACGGCGCAAGCGCTTTGCCCGCGCTTGTAATTCCGTTACCGACCTTTTGTACCTCGTTGCCAAGCGCGGTAAATTTGATTGCGTTTATTTTTTCGAGTTGCTTTTGTAATTGCTGTCCCTGCAATTCGGCTTTGGCAAGTTCGGTTTGTAGTTTGCGGTATTCGGCGGTGTCGATGTTGCCCGAATTTTCCAAGTATTCCAAACGGCGACGTAATGCGTCTGCATTTGCCGCCGTTTGGTCGATTGCTTGTTGCGCCACCTTTTGGGCGCGCGAAAATTTTTCGCCGTCAAACTTTAATTCGAGGCTTTTTTGCAATGCGTTAAGTTCGGTCTGCGATTGTTGCGCCGCTTTCCGCATTTGCGACATTTCTTTGTTGAAAGACGACGCGTCGGCGCTGATTTCTACCGTTAAGCCGCGTATCGAATTTGCCATATCGCTATTTGCCTCCTGTTAAGAATTTGACGGCGTCCTCGCCCGAAACGTCGCGCACGGTGTAGTCGCGGCGGGGGCTTTTAGCCTTGCGCAATTCCTTGATTGCGTGTTTGATGTTGGCAATGTCAATCGACATTATCAACATATACAAGTCGTTAAAATGCGATTTTGCAATGATAATATCGGGTATCTTATGCTCGACGCATTTTTGCGCTAAACTGATGTAACGCGGCACGCAAAGTTTTTGGCGGCTTTCGGGTTGCGGGTCAAGCCGTTTGTAGATTTCCAAAAGCCGCGTGTATTCCTTTGCGTGCGCTATGAGTTTTTTTGGTCGACCGTTGACGCTGACAAAGCGATTTCAAAAACGCGCTTGATTTGGGCGCAAAGCCGTTTCAAGTAGTCGCCGCTTGCAAGGTCGAAAAGGCGTACAAACGCTTTCCAATCGGGTAAATCGTCCGACTCGATAAAGCAATACAACGCCTTGAGGTTTGACAAGACGCACGCGGGGCTTTCCGCAAGTCCCGCATTTTGTACGCGTTCGATGTAGGCAAAGAGGGTTTCCTTTTCGGCGTTGTGCTTGAAATTCTGCTCCCAACGTTCCTCTGCCATAAGCGACGTGTCGATTGCGCATTTGATTTCGCCTTCCTTGACGACAAGTTTGTCGTCTGCGCCGATTGACTTTTCAAGGGTCGGTAAGTTTATTGTTATCATAGCGCCGCCCCCGTTTAGCCGCCTTGCGCTTCGTTCATTTTGGGAATAACGACCGCGTCGCCGAAAGTATCAAAGCCCTCGTCGGTCGGGGTTGCCGTCAACTTCCAAACGCGCACGGGTTGCCCCGTTTCCTCGTCGACCCATACTTTGTCGTCGTTCCCGACAAGGTCGATACCCGCGATTTCAAGCGCCGTTTCAAAAGACGACTCGTTGATGTCGTCGGTATTTTGGTCGTAGGTTTCCGACGGGGGAGTAGGCGACGTAACGCCGTAAAGCCACGTTTTGGCAAGCGGCATTTTGCCGCCCGCTGTAAGGTTTTTGACCTCGAAATAAAGGGCAAAGGCGATGTTCTTTTGCTGTTTGATACTCGCCAAGCCCTGCGGCGTTTTAAGCAACCGTCCGACGGCTTCCTCGAAGTCGTCGCTGATGTTGTTTGTCGTCATAGTTCCCGTTTTGCCCTTGTCGTTCACAATGGACGCGATAGGCGCGCCGTCGCCGTAAATTTTCTTTACGGTCGAGTCCGCTTCAAGCGCCATTTTGATAGCCGTACCGTACGGCACGGGCTTTTCAAAGCCGCCTTCCGCTTTCGGCATTGCGTACTTGATGTTTTGCACGTTAAAACGGATAAGGGCGGTTTCATTGCCTTTTGCCATTTTTAATTACCTCCGTTAATGGTATTTTTGATTGCTTCAAAAATTTTTGCTTCCGTGCTGTCGAAACAAGCACGGATAAAGCCTTTGTGCGGGGAGTTTTCGGCGTATTCCAATACGTTTGACAACGGAACGTCCGAACGCGCCTCGCCTTTGCCGCCGCCTTTCGTTTTACGGCGCACGTCGCCACTTGCAACGCGGCTATTTCCGACGTAACGGCGGTCCTTGTAATTATCCTTGATTTGCCAACTTTGCGCCATAGCGCCCGTGTCGCGGGGCGTCGCTTGTTCGACGGCGTCCTTGAATACCTCCGCGCCCGCCTGTACTGCTTTTTGCCGCGTTTCAAAGTTCGCGTGTTGGTATTCTGTCAAGATTTCCGACAAGGCGTCGGGGAGTTCGTCGAGCGCCAAGCGCCCCGTTGATATTGCGCGTTTAGACATCGTCGGTCGCCCCCCAAAACGCAAACTCGATATTTACGCCGCGCGACGGGCTGTCGATGTCGGGTATATCCGACGTGTCGTTTGCAAGCCGAAAGCGGGCGTCTTGTAAAAACTGCCGCTTTATTGACTGCACGCGACGACATACGTCTGCGTAGCGCGGGTCGGTTTTGGCGAAAGTGTAGTAATAGTTGATGTCGACGTAAATACGCGATACAAGCGGCTCGCCGTCGCCGTACAAGCGCGGGTGCGACGAAATTATGCTAAATACAACGTATTCGTCTTGTTTGACTTCGACGTCCGAGTCGGCTATTCGGTCGACCTTGACGCGGCGCAAGTGGTTAGCAATCACGCCGTCGGGGAGTAGGACGTCGTCAAGTTTGTTTTGTACGATTTGGCGAACGTCCATTATTTCCCTCCGTAGTGCTTCACTTGAAATTCGATAAATTTACGCCGTTCGAGGTAATTGTCCGCGTCCGACGCAAGCACAAAAACGTTTGCGTCGTCCGTTTTTCCGTGTAGGTAAATGCGCACATCGCCGCTTATAAGCGCGGTGTAAACCGCCTCGACATACGGCATACGCAAGCGCGCGGGGCGTGTTACCCCGTCCGCTTGCTGTTTGATAGCCGCCGCCCCGTAAGCGTTGAGCCACTCGCAATAAAAGCAATCGGTCATAAGTGGCGTACCGTCGCAATTTTCGCCGATTTTAACTTTGATTGTTTCCCAAGTGGTTGACGCGCCTTTGCCCGCGATGTGTACCGTTTTTTGTACCGCGAATTTTACAAGCGTGCGTTTTTCCTTGACTGACTGCGTCGCCATATTACCTCTTCATTTGCGCGATAAGCGCAACGACAATGCCGTCCTCTTTGATTGCTTCGTCGGGGACGCCCTTGTCGAAAGCGTCGGCAAACAACGCCTTGACGCTGTATGCGCGACTGCAATTTATCTTTTCTTTTGGCACGCCGCTTTCAAGCATAAATTCGACCGCCGCGTCGACGGAGTCTTGCACTTCTTGTTTTTTCTGCGGGTCGGCGTCGTAGTAGCCCATTTTGTATAAGATTTTGTCGATTTCTTCCATTTCGACCTCCTAAACGTTTACCGTTGCGTATCGGCTCTGCGCCGACCCGCAAAAACAAGCCGTGTTAATCGCCCGCCGCTTCCTTTTCGACCGACAAAAAGCCGTTCCACATAGCGGGAGAGCCGCCCGCCATAACCGACGCTTTGAAAGCGATAACGCCCTGCTTGAATTTGTAGTCGGTCGACTTTTGGACGTCGATGTCGGAAAAGTACGCAAGTTCGTAGCCTTTGGGGTTGCCGTAAAGCATATAGGCGTTGCCCTGCGTTACCTTGCCGAACGCGGGAAGTTTGCTCGTGCAAACGAACGGAATACCGTTAATCGTTCCCGTGTTGCCGCGTACAACGATGTCGTAAGCGCGGCGCTTGTCGCTTCCCTTGACCTTTGCAAATTCCTTGAGGGTCAACTTGTTCAAAACAAGCATTGCGTCGCCGTCGACGGTTTCGTCCCCGCCGTAGTCGAAAATGATGTCGTCGAGGGTGTTTTCGTCAATGGTCGCAATGGTCTTGCGCTGACTTTTCTCGATAATCTTTTCGGGGGCGTTGAGAATACCGACAAACTCGTCCGAGCCGCTTCCGCTGATAATCTGCCCGATTATCTTTTTGCGTAAAGCGCCGACGACTGCCGCTTCGACTTCTGCGACGTAGCGCGCGGACGGCAACTTTTCGACCTCTTCGTTGACTTCCGCGTAAGCCGTAACCTTGATTTTGTTTACGGTCGCGTAGTCGAACGTAGGCTCGGCGTCGGTGTAGTCCGTGCCTTCGGCGGTAATACCGCCCTCGCCGATAGCCTTTGCGAACGGCTTTTTGTAACTTTCTGCGCCCGTGCCTTCAAGGTGGTTTTCGTTGACAAGTCGGTCAAGCGTGCCGACCTGTTCAAACGCGGGCGTGATGTCGCCGCTTGCAACCGTGCCGAGCGCGGTGGACGTCGACTTGACGGCGCGATATTCGATTGTCGCTTTGTTGCCGCCCTTGAGCGCGGTGGCGCGCTTCTCGACCTCTTCGTTGTTTGCCGCTTCGCGGGCTTCGGTGTCCGTTTTGCTTTGGTCGAAAACGACCGTCTTTGCGGGCGCGGGTGCGCCGCCGTTGGGCGTGCGCGCGGCGCGCGCGTCCTCTTCCTGCTGTTCCGTCTGCTGTTTCTTTGCGTTTTCGATAGCAAAGTCAAGACGGGCGACTTCCGCGCGAATTTCCTCAAAACGTGCGGCGGTTGTTTCCTGCTTCGCCGCTTCTACCAAAAGAGCGGCGCGCTTTTCGAGCAATTCCTTGATGTTCATAAGATTTTTTGTTCCTCCACAAAAATAAATTTTTCTTTCGCAAGTTTTAACGCCGCTTGCGACTCGGCGGCTTGCCGCCTTTGTTCATTATCCAACGCCGCCGCCCTCGCGTTATCCAACGCGATTTTGTCGTTATCCAACGTGGCGGGGGAGCGGGCATATATCGAGGTTTGCGGATAAGCGCCGTCGTTTACTGCGCTGACCTCAAAAACCTTTGATATTTTGGTTATCGTGCGGGTCGGCATATCGGTATCAAGGTCCGACCACTCGTAGCCCGATACAAGCACGCCGAACGCAAAAGACATATCCTCGACATCGCCGCGTTGTACCGCCGAGCAAAGTTCGCGGGCGGTGGCGTTGTTTTCGATGTCAAGGGTCGTCGTGATGTGCATACCGTCGGGCTTGATTTCAATGTCCATTGTCGACCGCTTGCCGCGCCTGTGCCGTGCAAGCGGTATCATACCGTCGTTATGGTTTACCATAAACTTGACGTCGCTTATATCGGCGTCGTCGAGCGCGTGCGGGTCAATGACCTCGTAGAAAAGGTCCGCAATCGCCGTCCGCGCGTTGAATACGATAGGGCAACCTTCGATTATTCCTTTGAGCGGGTCAATCTGCGCCGATGTGCCGTCGGGGGCGGCGCGTCTGATTGTTTCCTTGATTTCGTCGGGCATTTGTTATTCGTCCTCCTTGTTTTCGGGCGGCGCGTTCGGTTTTTTGCCTTGCGACAACGCCGTTAATTGATATTGATTTGCGATTGAAACGTCGATGTAGTTAAGCGAAACGCGCGTCGGCTGTCCGTCGGGGTCATAGCCCAACAATTCGCGGCGTTCGTCGCGGGAAAGTAGCGCGTCCTCTTTTGTCATTTCGGCGATTTCCTGCCGCCTTTGAAACGACAACGATTGCACGATTTTGTCGTAAAACTTTATCGTGCGCCCGTAAGCGAGTTGCTTCGGCGTAAAAAGGGTAATTCGCATTGCTTCACATATCGACATAAGCAAGCCCTCGACCGCCGTTTGATAAAACGCTGTAAATTCCTCGTCGGTGTACTTGCCGAGATATATCGGCAAACTGACGCCGAAAGGCGCTAAAATTTCGTCGCGCATATACGATAAGATTGTCGGCGGTATATCGTGCGTGTTTATGTTAATAGGCTGAAATTCCGACTCGTAGTCGGTTGCAACAATGCCGTACTTGCTGTCGAATAAGTGATTTTCAAATTCCTCGCGGGAAACGGTCTTTTTGTCCGCGTCCGCAACGGTCTTGAGCGATAGGACGCCGTGTACCGATAAAGCCGCTTCGAGCGATTTTGGAATTGCCTCTTGCATAACGTTGATTGTCTGCAAGGTTTTAAGTGCGCCGCGCCAATCTGCCCGACCGCTTGCGTCGCCGCCCAAATACGCATTTGCGCCGTAACCGAGCCGTATGTGTATTAAATCGCTATACGGCAAGTCAAGCGTAATACCGCCGCCCGTCGTGCTTCGCAATTCTGCCCGCATTTCGTCGCCTTGATAGTAAAGTTTTATCGAAACGTTTTCAAGCGGGTAAAAGCCGCGCGTAATGCGCTTGACGTAGCCGCCGTCAATCGGCTGTTCGTCGTAAGCCCAATAAATAAAACAATTTCGATTGACGAGCGTTAAGTATGCGACTTTATACAAAAAGTCTTTCAAGCCGCAAAGCGGGTTGACGCGGGCGAGTAGTATTCTGTTGATGTCGTCGTCCGCGACGACGACGCTGTGCGGGTTTTGCAATTCCGTAACCGACTTGATTGTGCATTTCGATACTTCCTCGCAAACGCGGTGTATTGCCGTCTTTACGATGTCCGACGCGGTAACGTCTTTGCCGAACGACGTAAATAAAACCGAATTTGCCGCGACGACGCGGTTGTAAGTGTTCGGTCTATCCCAACCAAGCAAATTGTGAATTGCGTTTTTTATGGTCGACAAGCGCTTTGCCTCCTTTGCGAAATAAAAAAGTGCGCCGATAGTAACAAGCAAAAAACTTGTTATTATCGACGCACTCACGTTTTGATTTGTGGCGATTAAATGATAATCGCGGCGTACACACCGACAAAGCGGTGGATAATCGGGGCTTAAACCGACGGCGCACGCGCCCGTAAGGGCGGCAAAAATAGTTATTTGCGGCGCACTCGTTGAAAGCAACGGCGGCAAGCAATATTTAGTTTGCCTATATTATACCTCGACATCGCCGCCGAAGTCAATACTTTTTCGCATTGTTGAAAAAATTATTTTCGCGGCGCAATGGTAAATGTGTATTGTCGGCGGCATTTCGGGCAAAAAAAGGTAACGTTTATCAAGCCGTCGCGGGGGTCGTAATGCCCGATTACGCAATTATGTACGGGGCAACGGACGTCGCGCGCCGCTTCCTGCTTTTGGTTGTTCGTTTGATTTTTCATTTTCACGCTCCGATTTTTGCCATAAACGCCGACTTGCACTCGCGCAACGTGGCGTAAGCAATTACTTTTGACATCGTGCCGTCAATTTTGTTGCCGATGTACCCGTTTATTTTTGTCGGCATAACAAAGCCGTTTTTGTCAACGCGGACCGCCGTATTACGAAAGCACCACGCGCAAATTTCGTTATGTTGGTAATTGATAAGCCGCGCCCGCAAGTCGGTTTCAACGTTTCGCGTCGGCACGTTGAGCGCTTCCGTAGTCATACGAATTTTGACGGGGACGTCTGCGCCGAAGTGTTGCGCGACGCGCTTTGCGTATTCCTTTGCGTGCCATTCGTCGTAACCGTTGCGATAAGGTCTTATGCCGTATTGTTGGTAAAGTTCCCAAAGATACTCGGCGACGACGACATCGTCAATAACGTTGCCTTTGACAATGCGGCAAAGCCCCGCCGCCGCCCAATCGCGGTAATTTTTCTTTTCGGGGTTAGTGGGGGAGTCGGTTGCGTTTTCCTCGCCCGCTTTCGCTTCGGTAACAAAATACATCGTGTGCAAGTATTTTGTTTCGTCGTTTTGGCGCATAAACAAAAGCGTAACGGCGCAAAGGTCGTTTGTTTCCGCAAGGTCCGTCCCGACAATGCAAAAGCGATTTTTGAAGTCGGCAAGGTCGAACGTCGCGGGCTGTTCGATGTATTTTTCCTCAAGCCACGCGTTGGGGGCTAACTGCTTGCTGTTAAAATCTTTTGCAAGGATAAAGGCGCGGTCGCTCCCGCTGTTGCGCGCCTTGTCTACCATACCGCGCATATACGACCACTTTTTGGAAACGCCGAGCATAGGGTTTGACTTCTGCCAACTTGCCTCGTCGTTCCATATTTCCGCTTCGTTATCTTGCGTATAAAGCCATATCAACCAACTTTCCGCGTCCGTCGCTTCGGACGCTTCCTCGTTTATGATTGTTTCGCCTTTAAGGACCTTGCGGGCGTCTTTCAAGCGGTCGTCCAAATACCCGTCGCGCACAATGCCTTCGGTCGTGATTTCAAAGTAAAGCGGCTCGTCCTGCGTCGAAAGCGATGTCGTAAGCGGTAGCACGGTCGAGTTGTCTTTCATTTCGTGTATTTCGTCCACGACGACAAGCGTTAGATTTCGACCTTCCTTTGCGCCTTGCTTCGCCGACATTATTTCGATTGAGCCTTTATTCTGCTTTGAAAACTTGCCCGTCTTGCGGCGTTGCTTCGGGTTGCCGAAAAATATACCTTTGTTGTTTTTCCGCGTAACGCGCGATATTGTTTGCGACTCTTCCCGAAAGGCGTTTATCGCGTTGAATACGAGCGCCGCCTGCGCGTAGTCGTTCGACGCGCACATTACTTGTTGCCCCATAGCCCCGCAAAACCACTCCGAAAAGACAAGGGCGGCGACAAGCGGCGTTTTGCCGTTTTTACGGGCGACGAGGAATAACACTTTTTGAAAGCGCCGCCGCCAACCTGCGCCGCGCGCCAACTCGGTGTCGTACACTTGAAAGCCGAATATTGCCTCTGTAAAAGCCTTTTGGAATAGTTGCATAGTAAAGGGCTTGCCCGCAAACGGCGCTTGAAAAAGCCGCATTTCCTTTTCGACGAAAAGTATTCGGCGGTGTGCCGCCTTGAGCGAAAAACGGTATTTGCCGCCGCCGCAAAAGATGTCTTGTATAAGCATTTCAAGCGTTGTTTTTAATTCCCGCCCGATTATGATTTCCCCCGCGCGGCAACGCTTGTAATATTCGATAAGCCAACTATGCTCGCCGTCGATGTCGTCGGGCAATTCCCGCCAATTTTCAAGCGGCGTTATGTCGGGGTTTACAAGTACCCACTCGGCGGGGGTAGCCGCTTCCGCGCCGTTAATCGTTTTTGTCGTCGTCATAAGCCGAAAGGTCCTCGTCGCCGTCGTCGGCGTTCAATTCGCCGAGCAATTCCTTGTTAAGTTTCTGCATTGCCGCCGTGTACTGCGCCATATACTTGACGCGGAGTTTGCCCGCTTCCGTCGTGCGCTGTATGGTCGGGTTTTTCTTGCTGTAAAGCAAAAGCGGCAAGCCGTCAAGCGCCTTTATGCAACCGTAGGTATTCGCAACCTCGCGTATAAGGCTGTCATTGACTTGCAATTTGATAGTGTCAACGCCCGCATTTGTGTAAAGCGTTGTAAGCCGCAAATATTCGGCTTCGGCAAATTCTGCCTTTTTATCTTTTCTTTTTGCCACTTAAACCTCCTTTTTGAATTTCTAAACTTTTTCGCGGAAAAGTCAAAAATTCGGTGTCAACTTTTTCTACCTGCGGCTTGGAGTCTTTTCGCGGTCCGAAAATTCCACAAGGGGCGGGGGGAGTATTGCGCGCTTTTATTCCGTGTAGCGTGCAAAATATTTTTCTATCCAACCGACGACCGCGTCGGACGTCTGCGGGTTGCGTATGCTTTCACGGGCGCGCTTGATACACTCGGCTTTCGGCGTGTCGATGTGGACGAGTTCGGCGGCATAATCGCGGACGAAATTGTCGCGGTCGAAACGGTCGGGAAACGTGCCGATAATATACGCGTCTTGCCATTTGCGGCGCGGCGTTGCCGTTCGTATTTCGTCAAGCAAATAATCGCGTATATTAAACGCGGCGCGCTTCGTTGCGTCGGGCTTGTCATAGCGCCCGCATACGCATATAGCGGCGTGTATGCGTTCAAGGTCGACTATTATGTCGTTGCGAGTTGCAACTGCCGTTACATACGTTGCTTTGCCCGCAAACGGCGCACCATAAACAACGTAAACGTGCTTTTGCCCGATGGTGTAGCCAAAGCGGGCGTGCGTTGCATTGTGGCACTCGTGGCACAATACTTCGATATTGTCGGGGTTAAGCGTGATGTTGACGTCGCCGATGTTGTCAAGTGTAAGTTCTATTTTGTGGTGCGCCCGTAAGTCGGGTATATCAAAGACGCGTCCGCACCGTGCGCATACGCCGCCGCTGTTGACCTTGCAAGATTGCGCAAGCGTCAAATATTCTTTACTGCAATAAAACGCGTGTATAGGGTCAAAAGCCATTTATACGCCCTCCCAACCGTCGGGTGGTATCTTTCCTTGTTCGGCAAGTTCAAGCGCCTTTTTACGCAACGCGACCATTTGCGGGTCGCGGGCAAATTCCGACGAAAAACGGTTGATAAGCAAGAATTGTATCATACCCGTATCGGGCTTTGCGTACTTGCGGTCCGTGTAGGTTTTGCGTTGCGGGACGCCGTCGACGACAACCGTTACCGTGTGCGTTTCCTCGTAGTAATAGCCCATTGCGACGCGGTATGCGTTGTCGAGTAAATCTTCCTTTTGTGCCTCGCGCGCGTGTAATAGCGTTTCGGAAAATTCGGGGTATTTTTTCTTGTATTCTGCCCATTGTGTTTTACCAACGCCGTAATATCGGCAAAGGTCGCCTTCGGTAACGCCAAAATGCACATAGCGCTCGATGTCTGCCAAATAAGGTTTTACCTTATTTGCGTATTGACTTTTTGCGCCGCGCTTCGCTTCCTCGTTTTCGGCTTCGGGCGTTTCGGGCGTCTTTTTGGGGCTTGCCCTTTTTGCCTTTTCTTTTTTGACCGACGTTTCGGTTGATTTTTTGGTTTGTTTCGGCATTTTTCCCTCCTATTTTTTCGGGCGGTCGCTGTCGCCCAAGTCAAGCAAGATTTTTGATAAAATCATAAACGGCGACGCGGCGATTGCGACCAAAAGCGGCACGCAAGCACCGAGCCACGAAAGGGCGGTCGCGGTGGCGGCTTTGCAAATAAGCATAATCGCCGACATCGGCACGCAAAGGACGATTACAAGCACCGTCGCAACATAGATTACCGATAAAGCCTTTTTTAGCATTTTGCACCTCTCATTTTTGCAATGTTCAAAATAGCCCAACCGTCTTTTAAGCCCTCAAAGCCCTTTAAGATGTAGGTTATTTTTACCATTTGCCGCCGCCCCGTGTATTGTCCCGCTTGATATTCGCGCAAAAGCAATAAATCGCCGACGGCGAAATTTCGGTCGTCAAAACGGAGTTCAAAGCCTTTAAGCCCCGTTTTGACCGCTTCGTAGTATTCGGGCAAGATTTTTAATTCGTGAATTTTTGGCATTTCGTGCCTCCTTGAATAAATAATTTTTCAACGCGGCTTATTTTGGCGCGGTTGTTTAAGTGCGTCGTTATGCCGTGTTGCCATATACAAACAAAGTCGTCGGGCGCGGTGTATTCGCTGACGATTACGATGTGTCCCGCCGCCGTCTGCTTCCTGCACCAAGCCCAAAATGCCGCCGTATTGAATTTGCCGCCGCCATAACCGACGCCGTCGGAATAGGGCGGGTCGCAATAGATAAGTACCCGCTCCCGCTGTGGAAAGCGCAAGTCCCGATAATCGGCGCAACCGACAAGAATACCGCGCAAGTGCGGGAGTTGACGGCGAAAATTCTCGCGGGCTTCGATAAAGTAGTTTCGCGTCGTGCCGCCTTTTGTCGTAGCCGTCGCACCGTAGCAACCGCCGTAAACGCGGGCATTGTAAGAGCCGAATAAAAGGACCGCCGCCCGATACCAACGCGGATATTTGCCCGCATTGTCCCGCACGTCGTAATATTCCTCGCGGGTCGGCGTGTGTAGTTCGTCCAAAAGTGCGGGGTTTTCGCGGCACGCTTCGATAAGGTCGCATACAAGCGGGTCAATATCGTTGCCGAGCCTGTATTCGCATTGCACCTTGTCGATAACGTTAAAACCGCCCGCGAACGGCTCGACGTACTGCTTGATGTCGTATTCGGTTATGTAGCCTTGCAAAATGCCGACGATTTCGGCGGCGATTTTTGCTTTACTGCCGATATATTTCAAGTGTTCACTCCTTCGGCTTCATTTTGACGTAGATGTAAGCGCCCGTAACGTATTCGCTTGTTTTGGCGTAAAACGACGTCATTTGGTAGCCCTTGTATAAGTTTTCAAATACGGCTTTTCGGTTAAGCGTTTCGTCGTAAAGGCGATTGACCTTGCGGCGCGTAAACTTTGTGTCCGATACCGTGATTTTCGGCTTTTTCAAATTCTTTGACGCGACAAAGCGCTTTGCGCCTTTCGGGTCTTTCATTATGTAGCGGGACAAGCCCTCGTAAGCGGAGTCGTCTGCCCGCAAGCGCCGCGTTTGATTTCGACCGCCGTTTTTCCAAAGGTCCTCCATAATGTCGCGGTTTGGAAAGTTCGTTACAATGTGGTGGTGGACGCGGTGTTTGCCTTTTTGCGGGTCGTTTTCGTATTCGGTAACATAAACGTATTTCAACGGCGGGAAGTTGTGTCGTTCGGCGTAGTATTTCAAGCGCCGAATAAATTTCGACATTTCCTTTTGCGCCTCTTCGAGCGTATCGGGTAAGCGCTTCGTTTCGTATGTAAACGTTCCCCAAAAGTCGGCGTCGGTAAAGTTGGCGTTTATAAGCCGCATTGCGGTTTTGGTTGCGTTTTTGTGGTTAAGCCTTTTTTGTGCGGGGCGGCTTTCCTTTGTTTTCCTTGCCCTTGATGTTGATGTGTGCGTGTCCCATATCGGGTAAACCTCGACTTCAAGCACATTGCCGCTTTTAATCGTCTTTGTGCGATACTTGACGATGTGCCTATCCGTAAGGGTCTGCATAAGTGCGTCGTTTTCCGCTTCCTGCGCAAATACCTCGTCAAAGTCGTAGATGTGCGGGTCAAGTGTGTATTTCCGTTTTGCCATAATTGCCTCCTTGATGTTGTAAAAACAAGGAATAGCCTAAAAAGCGGGGGACAACGCGCGGGGGCGTTGAGGTAGTTTACGAATTATCAATCAATCGTTTACGCCCCCGACGTTTTCCCGCCGCGCCCCCTTTCCCCGACCCCCGATATAATCTTTTGTCGGTGGGTGGTGTAGGGGTTTCAAGCAATAGCGTTTTGCCCGTGCCTTCGTTGATAGAATAATACTTCATTACAAGCCCGCTATTGCACCTTTTAAGCCCGCAAAGTGTTGACATTTTTACCTCCGATGTGGTATAATAATATCGGTTTGGTTGGTGCATATTTGCGTCAAACTTTACGGGGCGGTCGGAAGTGCCTGTTTCGACCGCCTTTTCCTTTTCGGTTTTTGGTATTGCCGCCGACGTTACTTATCGGCGGCGTTCTTTTCGATTTCGGCGAGCCGCCTGTCAAGTTCGGCGACGGCTTGCCGTACAAAGTCGCTTTTGCTTAAATAGCCCAATTTGCGCAACGCTTCGGGCGCAAATACGCGCTCGGCGACATCGCGCGGTATTTCGACGGTAAGGTTGTATAAGTTCTTGTCGCGGCGTCTTGCGCGCTTTTTAGCCGCTTCCGCTGATGTCGTTTTTTCGGGCGGTGGGGCAAGCGTTATTTCGGTCGGGTCGTAGATGTCGAGCGGACCGCATACAAGCGCTTTGCAAATAGAGTCAAGCGTCTGCGGCGTCGGCAAGCAAATATCGTTTGTAATTTTGCTTAAAAGCGGGCTGTCGACGCGCGGGTCGGTCTTGCGGACCTTTTCTAAAACTTCCTTTTGCATAATGCCGCGTTGTAGCATTATCTTTTTATACTTTGACATCGCGTACCTCCTTGTTTATACCGTTCCCGTTTCGGCGGGCTTTGCCGCCTGCGCTTCAATGACTTGCGTTGCGATGTATTCCCGCAAGGCAAGGAATACGTCGCAATCGTCGCATTTGCCCGCCGCCCGCAAAGCGGGGCAAGGGCATTTCGGGCAAAAGTCGCGGCGGGCGACTGCCGCCGCCGCTTCGTACTGCACGGCGTATTCGTCGTTGTCGCCGATACCGCAAGCGCGGCGCGGGTTGACCGAGTTTACATCGACGTAAACGTCTGCGTAAATTTTGCGCGTGTCGCCG
>OHSE01000179.1_pt1 | contig 29076 bp, 43 predicted proteins | sample 1578531 | NCBI WGS metagenome assembly OHSE01 (sample SAMEA3879541, study PRJEB24766) | human gut metagenome | biome: human-associated habitat; feature: feces | place: USA | collected 1985/1987
CTCCACACGGGCGACATGGGCTATGTCTCGCAGGACGAGTTCCTCTACGTGCTGGGACGCTTCAAGAGCCTGCTCATCGCCTCGGACGGCGAGAAATACAGCCCCGAGGGGATGGAGGAGTCGATCGTGAGCAACTCGCCCTACATCGACCAGATCATCATCCACAACAACCAGAGCCCCTTCACCGGAGCCATCGTCGTACCGAACGGCGAGGCACTGCGCCACGAGCTGGAGGCCCGGGGCGTCGCACCCGAAGAGCGGGCCGCAGCGGCGGCCGACCTGCTCGGTGCCGAGGTCGACCGCTACCGGGCGGGCGGAGACCACGCCGGGGAGTTTCCCGAGCGGTGGCTGCCGGCCGGACTGGCGATCGTCGACGAGGCCTTCACCGAACAGAACGGACTGGTCAACAGTACAATGAAGGTCGTGCGCGGTAAGGTCGAGGAGCACTTCCGCCCGCGGCTGGAGTACCTCTATACGGCCGAAGGCAAGGCGCTGCGCAACCCCGAAAATCTGGCGTCGCTGAAAAAAATCGTGGGTTAAAGCGAAAAAACGGCCTGCGAAAAGTTGAAAAATCAAAAAAGCGGAGTATCTTTGTACTCCGTAATGCGGAAATAGCTCAGTCGGTAGAGCATCAGCTTCCCAAGCTGAGGGTCACGGGTTCGAGTCCCGCTTTCCGCTCAAAGCAATAAATCATTGAGAACCAGCGAACAACGAGTGTTGTTCGCTGGTTTTTTCATATCATTTTGCCGCCAAATATTGCTCTTTCCGAGCATTTATTTTTACTTTGTGTGCATAAATGTTTGCAGATGTTGTCAAATAGTTGTCAAAAGAATCCGTATGCCAACCACCTTCAAAGCCGTCGTTTATTCTGACAACAAGAAAAAAGACGGGACCTACAATGTCAAGATACGAATCACCCATCGTCGACAGACCTTGAAGATCTCGACGAATATTTTTGTTACGGCCCATCAGCTTACACGTGGGTTGAAACTCAAGGATCATCAGATCATTGACGAGACAGAGCAGCTCATAGCAAATTGGAGGTCTATTGTCGGGCGCCTCGGAGTTGCTGCAGACATCATGACCGTAAAACAAATCGTAGAGTATATTCGACAGACTGAACTCAAGGAGCGCTCCTTCTCGCTCGATTTCATCGAGTATATGCGTACTGTATCTTCGAGCATGTGCGCCGGCACAGCCAGCAACTATCGCACTACGGCCAATGCACTCGCTCGCTACACGGGTGGCAAGCCTCTCGATATATCATTTGTGACCGCACGTATGCTCTCCGATTTTGAGAGATTCCTGCGTTCCGAACCATCGCAGCGAGGCTCGCAGGCTACTGGTGCAATTGCCAAAGGCAACCGGGCAGTGTCCCTATATATGGGCATCATACGAGCAACGCATAATCGGGCAAAAAAGGAGTTCAACGACGAAGAGGTGGGTCTCATTCGTATTCCGCGCTCCCCATTTGCACATTACGATATCCCTGGGGAAGCCGCACCGCGCAAGCGCGCTATATCTGTCGAACTTATACAGCGTATCATTGACCTTGAAGACGAACCCGCGGTTAACTCGCGGAGAAACCTTGCCAGGGACTGCTTTCTCCTTTCCTTTGCGTTGGCCGGTATGAACGCAATTGACCTGCTTACTTGTCCGAATCAAAACAACGACAACATACTCGTATACAATCGAGCCAAAACATCATCACGTCGTGCCGATCATGCCGAGATGCATATCCGAATTGAGGAACAAATCCGACCGCTCATAGAGAGATATCGAGATAAAACCGGAAACAGGTTCTTCCGGTTTTATCAACTCTATGCAAGTGGAAACAATTTCAATACAGCCTTGAATGAAGGATTGAAACGTGTTGACGAAGCAATACGCCATGGAGACGATATTCAAGAACGCACGACGTTCTATACAGCCCGTCATAGCTGGGCAACAATTGCTCGCTCAGCAGCGCTCGGTATTGACAAATATACCGTTCACGAGGCGCTGAATCACGTCAGCGACATGAAGATTACCGATCGGTATATCGACCGAGACTGGTCCGTTATCTGGAATGCAAACGCTCAAGTAGTGGGGTTGTTCGACTGGTCGGCAATATCGAGGTGAACCTATTTTCCGGAAAGATCAGGATATCACAGATGCACGGAAGCATAGAGCCATTTTTATGTTTCTACGGCATTCGATCTGTTCCTTATGGGATGTGGCACGAATTTTTTTTATAATTTATTGATAACGACCGAGCGTACATACGAATGTACTCGCTTGGCCAGCCGCAAAACCTGTCTGGACTTTACGGTTTGCAAATTTTGCAGGGGGAGCGGTGATACTCCTCCTCGGCGATGGCCCGGGATACTTTGATTATTTTCCCCTTGCAGTTGTTCAACCCACGGCATGAGGCCGTCTTGTGGTATTTTGTCGAGGAACTTCCCGTGCAAATGTAGACATAGGTCGTATCAGCAGCTGCTATTTCGGCCGTTGTCGGGGTACTCGCAAACGAACACAGTAGCGCGAGCGTTAGCAGGAATGAGAGAAGTGGCTTCATATAAGGACCGTATTATTCTATTATCTTCTCCCTATCAATGATGATCATTTGGCGGGTCCATTTATCGAAGTAAACTTCGTAATCTACTTTTATGTATCTGCCATTAAGAGCAAAAAGATAGGCGAGAACCAATGCAAGTGCGAAAAACAGGATTTTTAATATGTAATGCTTATCGGATTTATTTGAAGTCATGACGTTTTTTTAACAGCTTATCAATGATAGATTTTAAGGCAAAAAACACGCCCATACCCACCAAAAAACCAAAATACATAGGCCATGTGCCTAACTGTATGTGAAAGATATCTTCAATGCTAACCATCAAGTATGATACCCCAAACATGCAGATAAACAACAGTATGATAAGAACTATGTAGTAGATAACTTTTTTCATTTGCTTACCTCCTGAATCAGATTACTTCAAATAGCGATAAATACATCAAGATTACAACAAGAATATTGGCATGGCTGAATATTCCCGAATATACTCTATATGCATTGCTTACATCGTGCTCATCTATTTTGGGGATAAACAAGGGGACAAAAAAATACAAGCCAAGAGCGATTAGGCCATACCACCATTGTTGTGCAAAGAAGAAGCATAATAAGCAAAATACGGGAACTGCGATAACTGTAATCAGGTTGAGCACGCTGCCAATTTTTGATGTGAATGGACATGTGCCTGCTATTATGCGATCTATCAAGAGCAACCAAATCCAGGTTTCCATAGTAAATAGTTTTTTAGACTAACAAATTGCTTATATCAAGCACACAAAATGCCTCGTTTCTTGCGAGATTATTATTTTTTATCTAACATGTTTTCATAGTCGTTTTGCAGTTGATCCCATATTTTATCTCCATATTTTTTGATAAATAATTCGTCTGTAATGTACTTATGAATATTTATGTCATATATTTCTCGTATTGCTCTATATCTAAATAACTCTTTACCGCTTGATGCTAAATATTCTATTGTACGAGGTATAATATCATCTGTAGAATATGAGACTTTTAAGTATTCTAACAAGTTTGCCCTATATTGCATGGCTGGATGGGCCCATTCACTGTCGTAATATTTATCATTATCGAATCCCATTGCTCTGATGGCCTTTATATATATATTGCCCTCTAAACCTAACCATTCTAAGAAACGATATGCTATAATATCAGCTTCTATTTCTTGTTCCCTGCTGTATTTATAGTAAAATTGCTGGGCATTTAACTCTGCAACTTGAAACATGCCCTCTGCATAATTTCCAGTATCTTCATTCACTGCAACACCATTTGCTGAAGCATAAATATTTGCAGCAGCTATTGACGCTGATGTAATCGCCGCAGTGATTTTATTATTCCTTAGTTTCTTTTTTTGGGCATATACGTTAAGAATCTGATGTTGTAAAATATAATGTGCGACTTCGTGTGCGCATATTCCAAGTAACTGTGGGTATGTTGCTTTTGTGACTAATGAATTGGTGACAAATATACAGCCGTTAGGCGTTACAAATGCATTTTGCTCTTCATCGGATATAATACATATCTTTATACTAAGGCCTAAATTTGCCGCCAATGAATCTGCAATATACTGCATTTCTGGAACCATCACGAATATATCATCATACGACGTATAAGATTGGGTCCCCATACACACTTCATGCATAGCACTATTGGCTATCTTATTTCCTTTTTGTATTTTATTCTTGAGTTCTGTTAGTTGCTCATTATTTTTTGCAACAGCATCCCAAAATAAAGCTGGATTATAGTTGTCTATATCTCTGATATACTCGATGATATCGAATTTCTTTATATATTTTTCAAAATTAGTTTTAGATGCGTCCTGTGCAATTGTAGTTGTTGTCGTAATAATAGCTACAATAATGACAGTTATCCTTATTAGGGTCGCATTTATTCTCTCTTTATAATCATGCGATATTCCGTTTTTGTCAACATCCATGATTGGTTTATCGTATAGTTTTGTTTTCATAGTTGTCTCCGGGCTACTTTTCCTTTAACCAGGAATATCTTGAGTACATTGTCTCGGGGGACGATCGTGTCGCCTGAATACTTCGGATTGGTGGCCCGAAGAATGAAGCTGCGTCGATCCTCAGAGAGATAGACATTCTTTATTGTTCGCAGGTTGTCGCATGTCGCATCGGTGATAATGAGATACGGCTCACCCCAAAGCATCGAATCAACATTGCGAATTTCCCGCACAAGAACCACATCGCCGGCGTAGAAATCAGGCTCCATGGAATCCCCGTACACCGGAAAAGCAGCGTCACAGTCGTTCAGCGGCGGATAATTGATATAGTATTGCACCTCTTCCCGAACATCCGCGAACGACTCCGTGATCCCGGCCGTCACATCCATGTCATAGAAGGGGATACCATCACTCTTTTTAACAAATACTGTTCCCATTGGCTTTAGCATGTTGCCCTCACCTGTGAGTAACCAACTGCGATCAATTTCAGGAAATGCAGAAATTATCTTGTCAGCCATCTTTGCAGAAATATTCTTTGTCTTCCCGTTTTGAATGTCATAGATAGCTTGAGGACGGTCTAATCCGATCTTTTCCGAAAAGGACTTCGGATTCAACTGATAATTTATCAGCAACTTACATATTATATCGGCTCCACTCATAAAAAAATACAGAAAATATCTTTACAATTCGCTTGTACATACAGAAAATATCTGTATATTTGCAGTGTCAACAATGTGACATTACAAATATAATAAAAAAGACAAGAAATGACGGAAGTTATTGAACTGAAAAAGGTACCGAGTTGCGCCGAGATGTTACGGACGATGGAGGTCGGCGAGGAACAGGGGTTTAAGATGATCTTGAACACCTACGGCATGGTCTGCACATCCATATCGCGACTTCGCAAAAAAGGCCTCGATTACTCGTTTGTGATTGACGCCGACAAGAACGTAATGACGGTAAAAAGAGTGAAATAGGGACAATCTCGCCAGCCGCCAAAGACACAATGCTCATCATATAAAGGCCGAAAATGACTATTTCCGAACTATACGAACTTCAACGCCTGCTCGTAAACATGGCCGATGTAGTGGCTGAAGCTGTGATAAAGAGGCAGCAGCCTGCCGCTGACCTGGTGACAAGGCGTGCATTGTATCGTGAGTTCGGCCGAGGTTGGGTGGATAAACACATCGCGCCGCAGGGGAAAATAGTCGGAAAACGATTTGGACCGGCTCGCAATTCTCCCATAAAGTACAGCCGATTGGACTTTGTAGCTCTGCTGGAAGCCGAAAGAATGCAACAACGTGCAGTGATGGCCGGGAAATACAGTCTTGACGACGAGGCAAAGACATCTGTTTCTGAGAAGTCAGAGAAGCGGTCATAAACAAGACAATGTTGAACTGTCAAAAATTAAAACCATGAACAAGATTCAAATCAGGTACATCGGACACGATAGCTGGAGCCGTCCGGTGTTTGAAACGCGCAAAGGCTCGCTGCTCGTGGACACGAACATGTCCGATGCGTTTAATGATCGCGAGATGTCGCTCTACACCAAATGCAATAACGAGTTCGACGGGGAACCGGACACGCCTGTGGATACGGAGCGCTTCGAGGTTGTCAAGGACTTCACAGAATAACTGCTATGAATGCCGCAATGCAGGCCTCGCTGGATGACCTTGCGCATAAGATCAGGTTGCACATTGCGCATTTGGCCGGAGAGGACACGACGTTCGAGGAGAAAAACGACGACTGGGTGGCGCGTATCCAATACGAGGCGACGGTCGGGGAAGACAAGGGCGATAGGTGGACGGCTCCGTCCTGGTGGATTGATCGGGAAAAAGCAACCGTTGTATACGTCTCCGATCGTCACTCGGATAACGATAACGATGAAGCCGCAGACTACCTGACAAAGATATTGAATTAACCGATTCCAAAATACTCATTACCATGTATAACGAAAGTGCAATTTTCACCGAATCAACCATTAAACACCAGCCTACGAGAGTCTATAACTCAATATGGCGATGGCAGTACCGCACGTTGCGCAACCTCGCGCGACCGTTCAAGAAATTACGGCGCCGCATATTAAAGCATTACTCCAGACCTCGGTTGTATATCACTGATAAATAGCGAGCATATATCGCTTTGGCTTGGTGGTGTACCGGAGCACGCATCACCGATGCAGAGGAGGTTCGATCCCTTCACAAGCCACACCTATAAAAGCGTCGCAGATTCAGCCGCCTGAACCATCAAGGCCCAGCATTGAATGCCTCAAGACTGGATACATAGATGGAGGGTAGTCACTGGTGAGGTAAAAACACCATACGTTCCGAGAGGTTTGGCGAGGAAGTCGGTCTGTTGCGCGAGTAGTAAGTATGACTTTTGAAATGGAGGTAAGGCTCCATGCTACATATAGAGATGAGTGCGTGGTGGAACAATGAGATACACGGGAATCTGAAGCGGTCTAACGCAAAAGGATAGGTCAAAAGAATTAAGAGGTTGAAAACCCTCGTACCGATCGCCCAAAACCGCACGGCAGGGATGCCGACCGGGTAACAAGGACAAGAGACGTAACGTCATTCCCCGGTCAATCGACAAACAAAAAGCGTTGCAGGTGCAAGTCCTGCCGCACTCTCTACGGGGAGCGGGCCCCTTATCCCGCAAACGCTCATAATTTAGGGTTAGTGTTTTCCAGCCGCCATCCGTGACGGCCCGCGGCTGGATTTGGCTGTCCTCCCCGAAGCCCTACGTCGAAGGCGTGGGAGTGTGGTAGGAGAGGACGGCCTCTTTTTTGAATCACAAAAGCACTGTATATCATGAGAAAAACTGCGTTCTATGACAAGGCCGCCCAGGAAGCATCCGACGACATCCGGGATTTCATATCCTGCAGAAGCGATGTGGACAATATAGCATCAACATTCGACGGTAAGATATTGGACCCACGACAAATGGGTGCCGACATAAATAGATCGGGGTTTTACTATGTTCGTCTCCGGGGCAATACGCCAAGATTCACAGTTCATTGCGAGCTTAACGGGACGACGCTGATTGTGAAAGTCAGATCGGCATTTGGAGATTCGTTCAGATACTTGGAAGACAGATGGGGTCATTCTACTATTAGAACGATTCGTACAACTCCATTGTCGCGCCTTTCATTCGCAGTTTACAATGCTGTTGACGATAAGGGCCGATTCAATTACAGTCTGTTCTCGGAGAGTCTATTGAATAAGATATGCAGTCTGATAAGAAGAAATATCAAACTCAACAAGTTTATTTACTCATAACGCACAAGGCGCAGGATGCGAGGATATAGACGTTTCCGCTTGTCGGCGGAAGGGTACGCTCGGGAATCTTTCGTAAAACATCTCCTGCGTTGATGAGTTGCCTGGTGTTTTACATAGACAAGACTGCCTCGCACAAACATATAGGTAATTCCCGGGAAAGACTGACAGCTTGGAAAGACAGCGACGATATAGTGGCGGAAGGGTAGACGCTAATATATGTGGTAAGTATCCGTAAGGGAGCAGCATTGAGGACTGTGTAAAAGACGCTTACTGTAAGCAGTCCGTGCAGGTTCAAATCCTGTCTATATCGCAAACCCTTTTGTGTGTAGATTCGGTAAGTAGGCGCGACGATGGCGCGAGGGTGGTCCGCATGTTTGGGTATGCGGTGACAAAGCGGAAGAGACGTTTGACACATCGGACAGCAACACGAAAGCCTGACGGCGGGGAAAGACCCGCACCTTGACCCTTGGTGTAATGGCAGCACCGCAGACTTTGGTTCTGCTGGTTCCGGTCCGAATCCGGAAGGGTCAACAAGCCGGGCCTTTAGCTCAACAGGTAAGAGCAGCGGACTCATAATCCGAAGGTTGCAGGTTCAAGCCCTGCAAGGCCCACCAATAGAATATATCTTTCCCGGCTCTTGCCGGCCCAATCCATGTATACGATGAATACTTCGATCATTCCGGATGAAACCTACGGGTATTATCCCAGTGAATTTATTGTCGGCCGTCACAATTCAGTTCCGCACAAGGTGGCGGAGATCTGCTTTCGGGAGGCAATGATGCTGGAGTTTTGGCGATCCGTTATCAGCTTCATATCTCAATCAACCTCCGGAAATCTCGATGGGCAGGTATACACCAGTGATCAAATGGATGTGTTCATGGGTCCGTATGACGTCAAGATCGTGCATCAATGCAATAGGTGCGGGAAAGAGCGTTTCGAGGTGACTGAAGTGCACGACTTTGGTGTTGAAGGCAATTTGCCGGGCGCCGTGTACAAGCTCAACCGGTTTTACAACCACCACGAAAACGCATTGTTAAACTATAAAAATCACAACTATGGAAAACGCGAAAATGAATGAAGTTGCAACGGTTGATTTCCACAATCTTCCCGACCTCTCTAAAGCCGAGGCTGAACCGATCGAAATGTCGGGTGAATACTGGACGCCCGAGAAGGAGGGCGAGACCCGACGTCTGTTTTTCGTGGGATTGAACATGGAGAATGTCGTCGAAATGGAATCGGGCGAAACACGCGAGTTGCTGGTAGCCCAGTTCGCCGAGCACGTCAACGGAGAGTTGCGGGCCGTGCGTAACGGATCGCGGCGTCTGGTTGGAATCTTTGAATCATTCCAATCCTCGATCAGGCCCGGTGATGCTTTTGAGATCACCTACCTGGGCAAGAAGAAGAACTCGACGAACAGCTACAAGTCGGACAACTGGAGCGTCAAGCGGCTCATCATCAAAAAATGACCATGAAAGTAGGGTTTGAGACATGCGATCTTTCCGATGCAACCGTAACGGGCGAGGACCTCTGCCCGTTACAGTTCGATCGGACGAATTACACGCCCTTCGAGGAGTTTATCCATCGTCTCGACCACCTACCCGAGAAGCCCCGACGAGTGTACAACTATGCGTCGGGAGTGCATGGCCGGGTGTCGAGCGACTGGATGAAAACCTACCTGGCAACAGAGGGTGAAAGTTCTTCGCTGCTGAAGGAGGCATTGAAATCTCCAAGACACTACCTGATAGCTCGTAATGAGGAAATCAAACCCCGGGAAGCAAAGCATTTTGAACTGGGGACATTCGCACACGAAGCGATCCTGGAGCCTCGAAGATTTGAAAAGGTCGTTGTGAAGCCCAAAGCCGACAGAGGTACGATTCGGGGTTGCATCGAACTGATTAACTTCTACTGCGATCTGCTGCAAACGGATCGTCCCGACATCATGGGCCCGTCGTGTAAATTGCCGACGCTCAAGGCACTTGCATCAGACATGGAGGAGAAGGCCGTAAAGAGTGGCTATACAATGATTGACCAAACGCATTGCGACATCATTCGGGCAATGAAAATATCCTTCAATACCTATGGTGGAGGCATCCTTCCGAAGATTATGCCCTATATCAAGACCGAAACGTCGATGTACGGCAAAGATTCTTCGACCGGCCTGAAAGTAAAGATTCGGCCGGACGGGATGTTGCTCGAGGAAAATTTCGGGATCAACGCCATCCTGTCGGTGAAGACGACCAACGCCACGTCGGTGGAGGCTTTCATGCGGGACTGCGCGAAATACCGCTATGAACTGGCAGAAGGGATGTACCTGAAAGTTGCCAGCGACATTACCGGACGGACATTCACCGCCACGGTGATGATCATGGCGCAGACGGTAATCCCTTTCCAGGTGGCCGTGTTCTATTGGAATGCCGAGGACCTTGAAGTCGGCAAATACAAATATGCGCAGGCTATGGATATCGTGAAACAATGCCGCGAGACGGATTATTGGCCCGGATTCGACGCCAAGGCCGAGGAGGGCGCCCACGGCATCATCCAGTGCAAGTTACCTGAATACATCAAGGCGGAGTTGCTTCCGCAGTATCTTCCAAACAATCAAAATTAAACACACATGATTGATCTTAAGAACTATGTTCCGGAACATCCGGAATTCAAATTGCCGAAGGGCGTGTCGTTCCCGAAGGTGATTTTCGAGGGAGCCAAGAACATGGATGAAATCCGAAAGCAGTTGTCCGGAAAGTTCATCGCCGAAAGTGTGCCCGGCACCAAGGCCATCCGGTTGCTCGACGCATACGAACGGGCCTCGATCCGGGCCAACTATGCGGAACTGATGGAGGATGAGCAGCCGAAGTTGGAAGCTGCCCTGGCCGAGGTAGAAGCATCCTGCAAGGCGATCATCAAGGAGGCAAAAGACAAGCTGCAGGCCGTAACGACGCAGATACGCGATCTCGTATACCAGGTCAAGCGGGGCGAGAAGGAGGTGGACCTTCCGGGCGAATCTACGGTGCGCATGGCTCTGTGCGGATACTATCTGTACTACGCCTGGATCAACGGGGAATTCCAGCTGTGCCGTGTGGACAAGATTCCTTCGTGGGATGAGCAAAGTCTTTTTGCAAATCTCGAGACCAACAAGCAGGCATTCCTCGAGGTGCTGGGTATCGACATGAACGAGACGTATGAGCAGGCTTCAGCACCGTCCGGGGAGGAAGAGTAATTATGTAAGAAAGCTGCAATCCAAAGAGTGGCAGGAGGTATGTCGACGCATCAGACTGCGTGACGGGCATCGGTGCCGGTTCTGCGGAAAGACATATTCGCTGGAAGTCCATCACACAACGTACTACGATGATAATGGAAAATCAATCGTAGGGCGCGAATCCGATCATCTGGACAAGTTGATAACTCTATGCGAAGAGTGTCATCGAAAATTGCATCAAACCATTAAAAAACGATAAAACAATGACAAAAGACGAATTGGCGACAAAAGTCGCGAAAAAATGCGGGTTATCCCATTCCGATGCTCTGCGTGCCATCGAAGGAATGATGACCGTAATGAGTGGAGCATTCTCCAGTGGAGAGAACATCTATCTGCGAGGCTTCGGCACTTTCAAGATTGTTCTCCGACAGGCAAAGAACGGACGAGACATCAGTCGCAATCAGGAGGTATCTATACCCGAGCATCATGCCGTGAAGTTTATTCCGTGCAGCAGGCTCAAGGAAAGGGTGAGAAAAAGCAACCGATGCCAACACTGATAGCCGACTTCGACGCCATGTTCGGGGTTACTCAAGAAACGGAGCGCAGCCCGAGACGAAAAGCGTCGAACAATGAAGAACACCTCCTCCAGTGCAAATGCGTGCAGTGGTTCAGACACGAATACCCCGAATACCGGTCTCTCCTTTTTGCTATTCCCAATGCCGGGAAACGATCTCCGGCCGTGGCACGATGGCTTAAGGACGAGGGCATGGTAGACGGGGTGTCCGATCTGATTCTGCTGGTTCCAAGGGGAGGTTATGGGGCCTTGTGCCTGGAAACAAAGATTCCTTCTGCTAATTCAAAATTGAGCCCGGCTCAGAAAGCATGGCTCTCCGCCGCGGAAAAAGCCGGGAACAGAGCGGAGGTATACCGCACACAGGAGGAGTTTCAAAGGATCGTAACGAACTATTTAACATACTGACTGAAATATGGCAAACGCAAAAACCGGGCTGAAATACTACATGATGGATACCGATCGGTATCAGGATCGGCGCATAAAACGACTGAAGAAGGATTTTCGGTGCCCCGGGATTGCCGTATACGACTACATCCTCTGCGAGATATACCGGGTACACGGCTGTTACATTGAGTGGGACAAGGATACTGCCTTTGACGTGGCCGAATACCTCGGGCTGAAAGAGACTACGGTGCTTGAAATCGTGAAATACTGCGGTGCAGTGGGTCTGTTCAACAAGGAACTGCTCTCGCGCGGGATTATCACCTCGGCATCCATCCAACGGCGCTATCTCGACATGTGCAATCGGGCCAAACGTCAGAATGTGCGTATTCCTGAATGTTGTGCCATTCCTCCGGAGGAAACGCAGATTATTCCGGAAGAAAGTCCGAAAACTCCGGAAGTTTGCCGGGAAGTAAAGAAAAGTAAAGTAAAAGAAACTCTCTCTTTATCTCCCTCTTCGGGAGAAATCGAGAGTTTGTCGGCTCCGCCGACGGATGAAGAGAGAGAGTGTTTTTTCAAAATTTTCTTTTTCAAGAATTACAAAAACCCGGCAGGGCAGGTAGACAAGTTCGTCAACTACTATCAGGCGACCAACTGGGTGCGAGGCGGAGGCGGCAAAGTGACCGACCGCATGGCCCTGGCCAGGTCGTGGGAGCCCAAAGAAAACTCCGATAAAAACAGATTTCCGGGAGAGTTCCTCGCCTTTTGGCAAGAAGTGTACGATAGCCTTTCTGCGGTCAATGCCGCCAAAAAGGATATATCGTGCATGTATTTGGGACTATACCGGGCCGAAGTGCGCGACTACTGCGTATTTATCAGCATCAGTCCGCAGTTGCGTGCATACCTCGATCGGGCTGTGCGCATCGTTACGCCGTGCTTTGAGAGACATTACCCCAACCACAAACTGAAAGTTCGTACTGTAAATGGCAACAATAACCTATCGTGAGGCCTTGCTGATGAAGCGTATGGCATGGCGCAACCTCCAACCCCGCAAACCGTCTGAAGCCGATGCCCGATATGTACCCACGGCCGTGCAGATGCTCACCTGCATAGCTTGTCTCGACTACGCCATATGCGACATGGAGCAGGAGTTGACGGATGCCGGGATGATGCGGCACGCGGTAAAAAGAGCATTTGTCCGTTGTTTCAACGAGGTCGTAGAAGTCCACTCCATAGCCGCAAGGATGCTCGGCCAGATCAGTACCGTCGCAGAGCGACAGTACAACGACCAACTGGAGGAGGCGTGGCGGGTCATAGACGGGTGCATCCTGGTCGCGCCGCCACATCGTGCATACAGCATTGTATCCGCCTTATGCCGGATCATCGAGAAATTGAATCTCAAGCTATCCGGAAGATATGATTTTGCACCGGCACGGGGACTCTACCGCATTCCCCATCAACTCTCATGTTCCTGCCTCACGGATTACAACCTCGATTCCATCATTGAAAGGAATCTTGAACAAATCAAATGATACGGATATGGGGTATCATGCATGCAAAAAGTATTTTGTGTAATATGTCTGGCAATAATAAAAAAACGATCGCCTTCAATTATTTCGGAGGCAAGTTTACCTGGACTGAATACCTCTACGCGAATTTTCCAGTGCGCTTTACGCATTTGGTTGATCTGTTTGCCGGATCGATGGTCGTGTCGCTGAACTACCACGGTAACGTCATTCGTACAGCTAACGAAATCAACGGAGAAATCACCAACTTCTTCACGCAGCTTCGAGATCACGAAGAGGAACTCGTCAGGGCCTTGCGGCTGACCCCTTACTCGGAAGTAGAGTTTGACAATAGCTGGGTGGCAGAAGATGCAGAGATCTCCGATTTGGAAAAGGCTCGTCGATTCTACGTTCGCGTGCGTCAATCCTTCTTCGGACTGGGTGCGCAGCGTCAAAAGAAAGGCTGGCACATGGCGAAACAGCAGGTCCGGGCACAGGCTGGCGAGGGCGTGTCCCGCTGGAAAAATGCCGTCGAAAAGTTGCATGAAGTAGCTGCAGAGATTCGCAACAATTTCCAAATTATGAACTGCGACTACATGACAGCTATTGATCGAATCGACTTCCCTGGGGCCTTCTTCTACTGCGATCCTCCGTATCCGCAAGAGTGCCGGAATTCTCGAAATGATTACCGCTATGAGTTCTCGGTAGAGGATCACGAACGATTGGCCGATCGGCTTCATCACATCAAGGGAATGGCCATGGTCAGCAGCTACGACTGTGATCTCACGAATAGGCTATATGCGAATTGGCATAAGGTCAAATTCCCGTTCAAACGGAACAATATCCGGAGCGGCATTGTAAACGGATCGGGGACGCTGATGCAGGAGTGCATTTGGATGAATTATGAGCCTACTTTACAAATGCAAACATTATTCTGATATGGCTGGCAGATTCAAAATAAACGGAATTTGGTGTGATGCTCCTGACGGAGTACCTCTTGCTACGTGGTTGAATGAGATTGTGGCAGTCAAAGGGCTTGATGCCTATCTCATGCCGACTGGTTATTTGAGACGATTGGATTTGGTAGAAAGAATACGGCGGAGTGGAAGAGGTATTGGAGTACCAATAAGTCGAGTGTTGTCTCAATCAAAAAAGCGGTAAATGGACGCAAAAACTTTTTTTGACAAGGTATCTCAACTACGCAAGGTACAGAAGGAGTATTTCCGTACTCGATCGGGCCGAGCGTTGACTGAAAGCAAAAGATTGGAAAAGGAGATCGACGCAGAAATCGAGCGTGTCAACAAGGTAATGGCCGACAAACAAAACCCGAAAATACAATTTTGATATATGGCACTTAAACTCCTCTACATCGACCTGTTTTGCGGAGCCGGAGGCACCTCGACGGGGGTCGAGCGGGCACGTATCTATGGGCAGAAGTGCGCCCGGGTGATCGCATGCGTGAACCACGACGCGAACGCGATTCTATCGCACGCGGCCAACCATCCGCACACCCGTCACTTCACCGAGGACATCCGAACGCTCGACCTCGGTCCCTTGAAGGTGCACACGACCGTCGAGCGTATGAAGAACCCCGACGCGAAGATTGTGCTCTGGGCGTCGCTCGAGTGCACGAATCACTCGCGGGCCAAGGGCGGCATGTCGCGCGATGCCGACAGTCGGACGCTGGCCGAGTATCTGTTTCGCTACATCGAGGAGCTGCAGCCCGACTACATCCAGATCGAGAACGTCGTCGAGTTCATGGAGTGGGGTCCGCTTCAGGTGAAGGTCGTCCGCAATCCGGAGACCGGCGCCGAGAGCTGCCCGCTCGACATCAAGCATGACCGCAAGCGGAAACAGACGACGGTCGCTCCGGTCTGGATCCCGGATCCCGAACAGAAGGGAACCCTCTACCGCAAATGGGTGGAGGAGGTATGTGCCCGCGGCTATCGGTTCGACCATCGCGTCCTGAACTCGGCCGACTTCGGCGCCTACACCTCACGGGTTCGCTACTTCGGGCTCTTCGCCCGGGTCGGACTGCCGATGGTGTGGCCCCGGCCGACACATGCCCGGAAACCGACGGCCGATCTGTTCGGCGGTGCTCTGAAGCCCTGGCGGGCCGTGCGCGACGTACTGGACTTCGATGACCGCGGCGAGTCGATCTTCACGCGCCGCAAGCCGCTTGTCGATGCTACGCTCGACCGGATCCACGCCGGGCTGGTGAAGTTTGTGGCCGGAGGGCAGGACGCCTTCCTCGTGAAGTGGAATTCAGTGAACGGGAAGACCGGTAAATACATTGCTCCTGATCTCGATGCCCCGTGCCCGACGGTTGCCACGCAGAACCGCCTGGGCATAGCTCGGGTAAACTTCCTGTCGAAGCAATTTGGCGGCGATCCACAGGGGAAGAACATCGGCGTCGATGGCCCGGCCGGGACTCTGACGACGGTAGACCATCACGCCTTCGTCTCGGCCTACTACGGCAACGGTTATAATGCCTCCGTCGACAGTCCGGCTCCGACCCTCACGACGAAGGATCGCTTCCAGGTGGTGCGGCCGTTCTTTGTCAATTCCTATTCCGGCGGCGGACAGACGGGATCGGTAGACGTCCCGTGCGGTGCACTTCTGACGAATCCGAAGCAGAACATTGTTTCTGCAAAATTCCTGCTCAATCCGCAATACCGGTCGGCCGGAGGATCTGTCGATGCTCCATGCTTCACGCTGATTGCACGGATGGACAAGCGACCGCCGTACCTGGTGGAGGTGGAACAGGGGCAACCGGCATGGGAAATACGTGCGGATGATACCCCGGCGATGCGGCGAATCAAGGAGTTCTGCGCGCTGTACGGCATTGTAGACATCACGATGCGAATGCTGCGTATTTCCGAGATGAAGCGCATTCAGGGCTTCGGTGACGATTACGTGCTGGTCGGCACCCAGGAGGAGCAGAAGAAGTACCTCGGCAACGCCGTGGTGACGCAGGTAGCTACGGCGATGTGCGAAGCACTGGCCAAAGCTATAGTGAAAGGTGAAGCAGGTTTGGCAGCTTCGTAAACATGAAAACCATGGTAAAGAACAAACAGGAAAACTGCGATGACATGTATGAGTTTGTCAGAGACTATACCCGTGCCGAGGCTGAACTGGGGGTCCAGCACTGGGTCTTCATTGAGTTCACGAGGGACATTGCTGACGGAACAAGCGAACGAATTTTCTCATACAATCTTCCTCGTGAGGTTTATGAACGTAGACGATGGGTCGTTCGATGGCGTGAGGCCGCTCTGGTTTGCAGATTCCCGCGGTCTTCAGTTAAGGTTTACCATTCCTATTACGACCGTAGACTCGGAAACGATGTCAGTCTGACAACCGACCTCCGAAAGTTGGTCTCGGCCAAAGCCCAAGTTACCAAAGCCCGTCGAAAGATGAACGAATATGTGTCATGGAACAGAGCAAACAACCTCTTCTTCGACGAGGCTACGGACGAAGAGCTCGCCAGATTCCGGGCGAAGTTGGCCCGGAAGGTCGCAGGAGTCGAAGCCGCCGAGGAGCGGATGAGACGGAAAATAGAAGAACTTAAAAAACAGAGGAGAAATGAGCAAGAGAGCATATAAGTTTATCGACGACGCCGCCGTGATGATGAACAACGGCGACCGAATGGTTGACGCGAGCACGGCGTATGTGGCTGTAGACTATGCAGAGATAGAAATGTCAAAGAAGGCTGCCCGGCTATTCGAGCAATTCATGTCCGGAGTGTTTCAAGGAGATACGCCCAAGAAAATGGCCCAAGAGTTCAAACAAAAACTGATGGAGTGATGACTGTTTGTAGGAAACATAGCCGATGCCGCAAAGTTATAGGTAACGGTAGTGTATTGGAGATAGTCAAATGTCCCTGGTGTGGTTGGGAGGTTAGCACATCCAATATCGGTAAATGGTGCGCAAAATGCTATTGTAAATTCAAAGTAATGGATGACGGGTATATTCATTTTTCAAAAGATTTTGAACGAACCGACGCGGAAATATGGGCGCAAGCATTTGCCAAAGCAGGAGGATTAAGTTTTGGAAACGTAAAAGAAGATTGATATGGCCTTTTTAACCCCGTGTTTCGTCCGCGTCGAGGATGCTGCGGAACGAAAGAAGCTGATCGAATGGCTGGAGGAGATCGGCCAAGAATTTTGCATAGAATGCAACGAGTTAGTGTTCTCAAACAAATATTCTGGGCTTCCATTTAACTGCGGCACCAACGTCGATTTGTTCCGCGCCCTTGCCGCGATGAACGACGAGAACGACCGGGAGCAGTGGTTTGTGGCAAAGAAAAACATTAGCGATTGTTATGACATTGACGACATTATCTATCAAAAAGGCGACATGTTTTTCAACGCAAGCGGCGAACTGTTAGTCGAGAAAAACTTTCGTAAGGCGACCGCGGAGGAGATTGTCAAATACTTCAAAAAGAAATAGCGAGATTCTCGCAAAACCTCGAAATAATTATGAAAAGGATTACCCAACCCCTCTCATCCGTCGAGTGGGACACCTGCTGGATGGCGATACGGTACGCTATGAATCGTCGTACTGCGGCATCAGCCTCACTACCTAACGAGTTGCTGGCGGCGTATTACGATCGCTGGACTGACAGTCAAAAAGAGATGATCGTGCGCGACCTTCGGGAAAACTTGGAAAATCTCAAAAGGTGGAACGAGACCGATGTGTCGTACTTTGGCGACGAGCATATCGACCACCCGAGATGGATGCGCTTCCTGCTGACACTTGACAAGAGCACACACAAGATTCTGACGTTGAAGCGGCGGAAGAAAGTCGAGTGCTTCGAGTTTGAGGGCGTTTACTATCCCGTGTCCGATGGCGGCTGGTGGGTCGGATGCGGCGCGTTGTATGTGCCGAAAGATGCGATTGTGAAGGTCGAGTAGAAATACAAGGAGTAACTAATTGTGGGGCAGTAATAGTACAAAAGTACCGGCTATTTTAGTTTGGAGCGGAAAAGTAAAATAAGGATATGAAAACTTGCAGCGACTGCGCAAATTTTGAATGCCAAAATTTCTTCGGAGTGGGGAAATGTACTAAAGAAGGTATGCTCGCATATTTCGAGGATGAGGCTTGCGAAGATTTTGTCGAACTGCCGGATGATGTTCGAATGCAAGCGGATCACGATGGGACAGGACTGCCCGGAGTGGGGCGCACCGGATCATGAAACCTTCATTGTCAAATTGGGCAAACGCATATGAAACGTAAACACAAATACAGAGGCAAGCGACTTGATGGCCAAGGATGGGCCGTCGGTAGTTATATTGAAGCAGAAGTTCAAACCGGCATCGCTCATGAGATTGTCCCGTACAAACGCGGTGAACCGGTAGTAGAAGTAGATCCCGAAACCGTTGGGGAGTATTCCGGTATGAAGGACATTTTTGAGGATGACATTATCAATGTCCGATTTGGTGCAGATAACGCTCCGGTACCAATGCTGGTACTATTTGAAGGCGGGTCGTGGTGCATAAAGGAGTATTGGGACGATACTCTCCACGACCTTTATTCCTATGAAAAAGAAATCGAAGGCGTTATCGGAAACATATACGATACGCCTAAATTACTCAAATCAAGAAATATGAAAGACTTGGATGACTATGAAGTTGACCTGGCAGAAGGAGTCTGCCCAGAGTGTGGAGACGAACTGATCCACGAAAATGGATGTGTGCTATGCCCGAGTTGCGGGTTTTCTCTCTGCGGAGCATAGACGCAAAGATTACGAATTTGCCAACTACATCAACTACATTAACTACAATACTAATAAACAGTAAATTAAAAAGAAAAAAAAGTGTAGTTTGTTCTAACAGAAAAACTACATCAAACTACAAAAAAAGGCGATTATCAAATACTCAACTACAATGGTCCAAATTGTAGTTTTCCAAAGTGTTGAAAGATAACGTTGTAGTGTTGTAGTTCATGTAGTAGCATGAAAAACCGTGAAGAATTATGGATCTCGACGGTATAACAGATGCGGAGTACATCAATTATTCGACGAATCTAATACCTCGCCTGATGCGAAAACGTCCAGGAGAATGGACTCTTGTCACTGATATAGCGACGAATCCGGCTCGATTCATCGAAGTTGTCGAATGCCTGGCCTCTTATCGGATTTTCGATAACACAGAAGGCTATTGCATGATTGACCTCGATAACGATGCAACTCATATTCGAATCGATCCGAATGCAATCAGATTCCGCAACGATTCACGATACCAGTGGAAATTCTCGAGTAACCTAAAAAACAAACGTATATGACCGTCCAACTACGAATCGACAATCCGATGCTTCTTGATTACATCGGATACCTTTTCCCAGTGGAAGGAGACACTTTGAAGGTGAACTCTGAACATGGTTTGGGCAAACTTATCATTGCTCATTGCCGACAATCTCCGAAACCGGTCGAACCTGTCCTCGGAGAATATGTCGTCACGCTGCGACTGCCTTTGTGTAGCGCCAGTCAGAATTTGGAGTACAAATTTCTATACTTCAGTCGGGCCGACATGACCCAGCTTAATCAAGCCCTTCGAGCCTACTTTGACCTTGATTTCACCGGATACTACCGACGAGGTGAGTCCGCTGGTTTCTCAAAAAAAGAGATCATAGAAGGCTTTATCCAATCTCGGCGTCTTGTGTCGCGCGACAACTACGATGCCCTGCATAAAAGAGCCTATCGGAAGCAGCGAGAGCGAGATACTCTTCTGGCCAAACGACTCATGCGGAAAGCCTACTATGTAGACGAATCCCTGGATACTTCGGGCTTGAAAAAATAATTTGTCAAATCGTAATATTCATTCCGTTTTCACTATGATTCGAATCATCAAAGAGATCTACGTTGCTCGTGCTGAAAGCAACGACGACTATTGGTATGCCCTGCCGGTTGTGCCAGGCTCGGCGACATTGAAGGAGAAGATAACCCAAGAAAGCGCGGGGCGCCTCAAAACATATACGATTTCCGCCACACTTCACCATGATCCGAAGATTATTTCATTGCCGTTGCGCGTCATGATTGTTTTCGACAACAATAAAGAGCTTCGGCTTGGGACGACAGACGTGCCGGCCTATTTCGAAATCGAAAGAGAAACGTCAATAGTCGCCACGTGCAAATACGAGGCAAAGAGCGATATTTGACGGTGTTTTCTCGTCCTTTCCTGGCGAAGTGTGACCTCGTATTTTTGTGAAAAAAGATAGAAATGAAGGTCACTCCAACGCCTCAAAATAATATTCAGCTTGCCCTTGATATTCGCCGAGGGCAATGGTTGGTTTCCGACGCGGAGGCACTTCTGCCCATCGCGTTGGATTTTCTTGCGCACATATCACCCCGCCTCGAAGTCTTGGATTTTGAACCAATGGCTTATTCGGAGGATGGGACATCGTTTGGTATAGGAAATGACCCCGATCGCAAAAAGAAGTGTGTCGCCGTGATTCCCATGCGGGGGACACTTACCAAATACGATACTTGCTTCAGCATCGGGACCATGACTATCGCGTCGCAGCTTATTCGGAGTGCGTCGGATGACAATGTGGTAGGTGTGGTTCTCGATGTCGATTCAGGAGGTGGGGCTTGTAATTCTGTGCCAATCATGGTCGAGGCTATTCAGAAGGTGAAGGCAGCCGGGAAACCGATTGTCTCGCATTGCGATTTCTGTGCCTCGGCAGCTTACTGGATTGCCTCTCAATGTGATTCGATTTTCGTAGACAACACCCTATCTGCTGTTGGTTCGATTGGGGTAATGACCCAGATCGTTGACTCCTCAAATCTTCGGTCAGGGGAGAAGATCATCACCGTCTATGCAAAGGAATCTTCCGACAAAAATCTGGCCTATCGGAAGGCCCTTGAAGGCGACATTGAATTAATCCAGTCGGAAATGTCTCCGATTGTTCAACAGTTCCAGAATGCAGTGAAAGAAGGCCGAAAGAACCTGCAATCGGATACACCTGGCGTCTTATCCGGTGCGATGTTTTATGCAGCCAAAGCGCGAGAGATAGGATTGATCGATAATATCATGACACTCGACCAGGTAGTTGAGAACGTATTTGTGCGGGCTGAATACCGATAACTCTTAAAAGATAAAACGATGTTTAATTTGAAAGATTTCCTGACCGAGAGCAAGATGGGCAAACTGGTTGCCCGTCTGCTTGGTAAAACCGATCTTCCGATCGGCGACAACGGAGCCGTCTCGCTTACCGACGAGGAACGCGAGCTGATCCGAAGTAACTACGGTGATGCCTTCCTTGCAAAGTTGGAGGGAATGTCGTTCGCCGACTCTGCCTCGATCGAATCGACGCACGAGTTATTCGATGCGGCCGTTGCGTATCATGTTGAGCAATCCAAAGCGCCGCTGCTTCAGCGCATTCAGTCGCTCCAGGAGACAATCAACACGCTGGCCGACGAGTCCGAACCGGCTCCGAAGACCACTCCGACGTCTCCGATGACTGGCGTCGCTGGTGCAACGCCGATGACGTTTCAGATCGATATGAGAGCGAAACACAACGCCCTCGTTTCGAGCATCCTCTCGTCGGGCAACAGTGTTCAGTTCTCTGCACTTGAGAACGGAACGATTGATATCTCCGAACTGAACAAAGAGTTCGACATGACGATGCCGCCGAATGTTCGGCTCGAACTTCTCGCCAAGCGGCTCTATCTGGGCTTCAAGGATTCAAGATACATGACGCGCGTTCAGTCGAATACCGACTACATCGCTTCGGACGCCATCATCACCGAAGTATCGCAGGAGTTCACGCCGAAGTGGACGCCCAAGGGCACGATGAAGTTCACGCCGATTCGCATCCCGTATCGTCGCCACAAAATCAACGTGTCCATCCTCCCGGCCGACGTCATCAAGAGCTGGCTGCTGTTCATGTGGGAGCAGGGCAAGACCATGCAGGAGATGCCTATTACCAAGTACATCATCGAGAACCACATCATCCCCAAAGTGCTGGATGACATCACTCGTTCGATGATCGGAAAAGGAAAGTACGAAGCTGCTCCGGCGGACGTGAGAACCGGCGACGAGGGCCGTCCAGCAGCCAAGTCGATGGATGGTTACGAGACTATCCTTGTCGAGGGGAAGAAAACCGGCGAACACAAGATCAACTACTTCAAGGATGCGAAGGATCCGTTCACGTTGAAAGGCCAGGAGTTGCTCGACTACGTGGATAGCTTCGTGGATGCAATCAACGACTTCTTCGTCGGCCCGCTGGAAATCCACTGCTCCGAGCAGTTCCTGACGCATTATCAGCGGGAGGACTTTGCCGTAAACGGAAAGTATACGGGCCAGTCCATTGGCGACAAGGTGCGATTCACCAAATTCACGTTCGCCCCGATGGAGTCGATGTATAACTCGCCGATCCTTTTCGCTACGACCAAGAACAACTTTATCGAACTGGTTGATTACAGCAAGGCCCAGAACTGCATCAATAAGCTCGAAGAGGTGGACTACGAGGTCAAAATCTTCGGCGAGTACTCTCTTTCGACCGGATTCAAGATTGGCGAGGCTGTTTACGCATCGGTTCCCGAAGGGTATGATCCGAGTGCAACGGTGATCCTCGATTCTCCGGCCGTCGATACGGAGGACAGCAAGTGGACGTATGGCGGCGCCGAGGCTGATTCGACCACCGGTGAGGACGATCTCGAAGGGGCATAATGTTCAACTCAAAATACAACGAATATGGCTTACACGAAGGTTAGTGTGCCGAAGAACGGCGATGGCGCAGGTTGCGCCACCGCCAAATCTTCGGAGATTATCATCATCGACGTCGAGGACATCGAAACTGAACCGACCCGGTCGGTTGGAAACGTGCAGATGGAGGGCGATTATACGCTCAAGGAGAGTGCGAAGGCTGTCAGCATCTATGCGACGGCTCCCACGATCGAATTTACGGAAGAATATTCCGGGGAGGCAGATGCGCGGGGCGTGAAGCAGGGTGTTGGCTACGAGCATCCGGGAAACAGCGTGGACATCAAGAATCACACGGAGGCATTCATGAATAAGGGCGTCGTGATTCTTGTCAAGGAGTGCGACGGTACCGAAGGTGGCCGCGTTCAGGCATTCGGGTCGAAGTGCAACCCTCTCTACATGACGCCCGAGACCACGAACAACAAGGAGGCGTGCAAACGGAAATTCGTGTGGAAACAGGAGCAGATCGACAAGTTCCTGCCGGGCGACTACTCGGGAACCATGCCGGATGTTGCAGCTACGGCCGCCGCATCGTCAGACCAGGAAGGAGCGTAGAGTATGGCCACCAAGAAAAATAAACAGACCGCCGAGGTGAAAATGACGGCTGAAACTGCCGCCGATCCTCTGGCCGCGAATGTGGCAACGTCTCCCACCGCGGAGCCGACTGATGCCGTCGATCCTATGCCCGCGACTGTGGCAACCTCTTCCATTTCAGATCCGGAAGAGATCGCCTACGACGTACAACCTCTGAACCAGATTGTCGTCTGTGCGTTTTCGGGGACAGAGGCGCTGATGGAATCGATCTGGACAAAGTTCTGTTCGGTTCGTCCGCTGATCCTATCGGTGCTCCCGGATACGGATATTCGAACAATTCTCGAACTCTGCATTGCTGATTCGAGGATCGACGATTCGTTCGTCCTGGTACCGGCGAACACGTTCCCGTGTTCAGCTGTCGAGCCGGAAGAACTGTATCTTCCGGTCGTGTATGTGGATCGACAGAACAAAGAGCATTACGCTCATCGGTTGCCCATGGCTTTCAGCAAAGACAACCTCGCCGAATATCTCCCCAGCACCGAGGACGAAGGTGAATCTCTTGTCAAAGGATACGTCTCGAAGTATCGCACTCGTCCGGTTCGCGTAGGATACACCTTTGGTAATTTCGTTACGCCTGTGTTGCGGGCGAATCCGTGCGAGAACATCGTATTGGAGGGATTCCTTCGTCGTAAATTCATTGCGGCAAGTCCTGAAGGGTTCTCGGCCATCGAGACTCTGATTCGAGACCATCTGCTCAAATGAAGAATGAGATTCGCCAATGGTTAGATTCGGGAGCCGAAGTTCAGGAAGGACTTCGGCTCTTGAGTCTTGTGGCGCCCAATAAACACCTGGCAAAACTGGTCAGCCTGAATCCGAAGCGTTACAAACCGTTGTTGATACAATCGTTGGCATCTGTAATTGAGCCTGCCACCAATAGTTCCCCGGTTCGTCCGAGTTTTCGAGAGGATTGGCCTTTCCTATCCGATTGTGATTGCCCAAATGAATTGAAGATCCTCGTAGCGGACAAGATAACAACCCATCGGAGATATGTGGAAGCTCACGAAAAATTGTACGACTGCACAACCCCGGATGAGTGTTTCTCGGTTGCAAAAAATCTGATCGAAAATTATATTGAAAATCGGAAAATTCATTCCGAGTTAGCTTATTACAAAGCACACCGGAAGATTCTTGGAAAACATCCGATTTTTGAAGAGGTAAAACGGTGCAATGAATTGCGGCACCTCCCTATATCGAGCCTGTTCCGTCGCAAAGAGAACCTCGAAGAAGCCATCTGGCGGATCAATTCTGAAATTCGCAAGGGGAATAAGCCGCATCTATTGCCTCGCAGGGAGCAGCGCTTGGCCGCAAAACAGCGTGAACTTTCCGAAGTGAATAGAATCATTGACAACTATGCCTCTGTTCGACATTAACGCCCTTTTCTCCGACAACCCGGTTGCCAGGCAGACGGAGAAGTCTACCTCGGCCGTTGAGCGATTCGAGAAAATGCACTCGGAAAAAATTCACAGCCTCAAACAACTCATTGGGCGGGTTCCGCTACCTGGCGAGATATTCTTTCTTTGGACGTTGAACTCGTTCAACGCTTTCACCTTCATTACCTATATCATCAAATATTTCGGTACGATAAAGCAGCTCACATTCTCAACATATTCGATCAACGAACGAATCCTCGCGTCGCTCGTTCGTTGGTACGACAAAGGGGCGATAGAGAACATATATGTCTGCATCTCCGATTCGATCAAGAATCGTGTTCCGAAAGTCAATGACCAGTTGCAGGCGTTTGCCCAAGATCGACGAATCGAGATTGGATATGCCTGGAATCACTCGAAGATCACTTTGATCCGCACGGCTGAACATTATTTTGTCGTGTGCGGGAGCGGCAATTTCAGTGAAAATGCACTCAATGAACAATATATTTTTCTGAACGATGAACGAATCTTCCAATTCTACGACGAATGTATCCGGCATCGGGCTGACTGAAGAGATCCGGGAAACGCTTCTGAATCTTGGCGCTCTCGGGTGGTCGGAGGATGACATTGCGGTCTACTTTGGTTGGGATCGAGCTGCCCTCCATGATGAATGTACGAATCCGGATAGCGAGATCTCGAAAATCCTTCTGCGAGGCCGCCTTCAGAAGCGCGCCGAGGTGGAAATTCGCCTGATGAAAGAGGCTATCGGGGGAAATCTCACGGCGGCCAAGCAGTATGCGGACATCGTTCGAGACAAATCGTTTCAGTTGTCCAAACTTGACATTTTTGGCGGCCCAGCTGACGAAGGTGCATTTCAGAGAATACAGGACTACATCGCAAGCGGTTGCCCCGGCACATTGTCGGAAAAGGAGCAGTTGTATATTGACCTGCTCGTGATGATCTACTCTCTCGACGGTCAATATGGAAAACGATACACGATTCGATTCCTGACCCGAAAACCTTTCTGCCTGTCATACCAACGCGCGAGTGATATGTATGCCGAGGCGGTCGAACTGTTCTTCTCGAACCGCAAAGTATCGAAAGAGGCTTTGCGGGCGAAGATGGCGGACCAATTCGATACATTGTATTCGCTCGCAATGTCGGCCGCCAAAACTCCGAAGGAGTACGAAATGGCGGCAAATATCCTTGCCCAGAAGGCAAAGATACAGCGGCTCGACCAGGAGGATCCCGAGGTGCTGCCACCGGCGCAATACCAAAAACGATTCCGTCTTCTCTCTCTAACCCCGGAGGTCATCGGCCTGCCCCCGGCCAATCGTGATGTGATGGCCGCACAAATTGATTCGATTCTGGAACCCGGAAGCGTCAAGAAACGCCTCCGTATGGAAGCAGGTATCGAGGATGTGGATATAGTAGAGCTCTTGGAAAATGTCGTACAGGAAGAGGATTAACGCTGATAGGACTGATATTGCGGACGTGCAGTATCAGAATAAATTTGCGCAGATTGCCACTCTCGTCTCGCCCCGTCGGCTGGTTGCGGTGCTTGGCCGAGGATCTGCCAAGACCACCGATTTCCAGGTCGAACGGATCATCGACATCGCGGAGGACATGCCTGGTGCGCCGTGCGTCTGGTTGGCTGATACATTCAGCAACCTCACAGCGAATGTATTGCCCGCCGTATTGGAGGGCCTCGAACGGAAAGGGTGGAGGGAAGGCGTGCATTATATCATTGAGAAAACGCCTCCGACCTTTACAGAGCGCGAGAAAGCGAATCTCCCCGATTGGTTGAAACCTCATTTCTGGAAACCATTCAATCGTCTGGTTTCCTACAAGCGGACGATTGTCTTCTACACCGGCATGAACATCCGATTCGGTTCACAAGACCGACCTTCAACTTTGGCCGGAGCGAGCTATGTCCACGTCTTTGGTGACGAAGGAAAATACCTCAAAGAAGAAACGGTTGCTAATCTGATGAAGGCAGTCCGAGGTTTTCGCCAACAATACGGAAACTCGGTCTACTATCGCGGTTGCACATTTACGTCTGATATTGCCGATACATCGCATCCGGGTGAATACGATTGGATGCTTCGAGAGGTAAAGAACATGAATGTGGAGAAGATTCTGATGGTCATCAAAGCCGGATTGATATACAACGAGGCCCTGCACGAATTTGCTGCAGCCAAAGAGGATTGGTTGAAATATAAGTCCTCCGAGAACCTGATTGAATGCCGCAACAAACTGCGGGTCGCAAATCTTTGGCGTGCCAGATGGACCGAGCTCCGAAGGATGGATGATGCGAGCACCTTGTTCCTCCGAGCATCGAGTTATGTAAATGCCGACATCCTTACGGAAGGGTGGTTTGCCGATGCGATCGCCTCGCAGCTTAATGACTTCTCGACAGCGATATTGTCTTGCCGCCCTTCGCTGAAAAGCGGCGATCGATTCTATGCTTCGCTGGACGAACGGCACTTCTATTACGACGGGAATGACGAACATGAGTATGAGAAATTTCGCTTGCTGGACCGTGAAGATTGTCGCGTGCTCAAATATCTCAATACCCGCAAGCCTCTCCGTCTCGGTGTCGATTTCGGCAACATGTGCTCTCTATCCGTAGCCCAAGAAGGAACGATCAATGGCCGTGATTGTATCCGAGTTTTGAAATTCATCTACACGCTGGCCCCCGAATATATCTCTGAACTGGGTAAAAAATTTCGGGACTATTTCGCGCCGATGCAAAATAAAACGGTCCATCTGTATTACGACCGCGCTGGTAATTCGTATAAGAAAGTCGGCCTTGACCAAGCGTCGCAGTTCAAAAAGGCCATTGAGTTTGATGAGAACGGGCGCCGGACCGGTTGGACTGTTGTGATGATGTCTCTGAACCAGGGCAATATCCCGCAGCCCGAAGAATATAATTTCATGCAGGTACTGTTATCCGGGTCGAATCCCCATCTGCCTCTTGTCCTTATCGACGGTTATGCGGCAAAACCGTTGAGATTGTCCCTCGAATCGGCTCGAACGAAAGTGAAGAGCGGGATTGTCTACAAAGACAAGAGGAGCGAGCAGCTCCCGATTGATCGGTTGCCGACCGAATCGACAAATCCGTCGGATTCGTTCAAGTATCTGATAATGTCCAAAGATTATCGGCAGATTGTCAAGGGGCATATTCCGCTCCCTGATGCGTTATCCGACCCGGCTTTCAGAAAATAGGTATTTGGCAGAGCCAAATGGAGTACCCCGCAAACTGCGGGGTACTTTCTTTTTTTTCGATATTTACCCGTGGCATACTCTCTTCTGCTTTCCGGAGGAAATTCATCGCATCCATCACTTTGGGTCGTCCAGCCTCTATTCATGCCCTGTTCTGATACGAAGGAACAACATCAATTCTCACCTGTTCAATGAACCGATTATTTTTTTTCGAGCCTACGGGAAGAAATTTGCCTTCGGCACGCTGAAGAAATTTCTTCAAAAAAAATTCTCGAACCCTTGGAGCAGGTATAAAGGTGCTTCGCAATGATTTTGATTGTGAGAATATGATGCTGAATCCATGTATCAGAAAGGTTCACGAAACGAGGCTGGACGATAGATCCAAAGTTCTTTGAAATGCTGATGAAATTCACTCGAAACTCGAAGAATAGAGTATGCAACGAATATCGAAATGAAATAGAAAGGTTACTCACTCGGCAGTCCGATAGGGACAAACGAAAAAGACAAAAACCAACCGGAGGTATTTCCGGGAACTCAAAAAATAAAAAGCCATGAAAAACGAAAAGAAAGTCATGTTTCTGCGCCCGGGCGCACAAGTAAAAAGCGAGGACGAGATCAAAGCCGCGCAGGCCGCGGCAGTTCAGGCGGCCAATGGTGGGAAAACTCCCGAACCTATTGCCGACCCCAAGCCGGAAGAGCCGAAGCCCGAAACCCCGG
>OHSE01000180.1_pt1 | contig 28951 bp, 28 predicted proteins | sample 1578531 | NCBI WGS metagenome assembly OHSE01 (sample SAMEA3879541, study PRJEB24766) | human gut metagenome | biome: human-associated habitat; feature: feces | place: USA | collected 1985/1987
AGCTATTTCAGCAGCTTTTCTTTTCCGCTGACCATATTCACGGCGGCGCATTGCCAATTCCCGTTCACTTCCTGATGGACGAGTTCGCCAATGTCAGCCTGCCGGACGACTTCGATAAGATCCTTTCCGTTATGCGTTCCCGTGGCGTGTTTGTGTCCATCATTCTTCAGAACTTGGCACAGCTCAAGGCACTGTTTGAAAAGCAGTGGGAATCCATCGTCGGCAACTGCGATGAGTTCCTCTACTTGGGTGGCAACGAGCAGTCCACCCACAAATATGTGAGCGAATTGCTGGGCAAGGAAACCATCGACACGAACACTTACGGAAAGAGTTCCGGGCGAAGCGGAAACTATTCCACCAACTATCAGATTAGCGGTCGAGAGCTTCTGACCCCGGATGAGGTTCGTATGCTTGATAACCGCTACGCCATTCTGTTCATCCGAGGGGAACTCCCCGTGATGGACTTAAAATACGACATTCTCAAGCACCCCGCCGTTGACCTGACTGCCGACGGAAAAGGCGGCGTCTATCAGCACGGCAAGGTCACAAGTAATGTTGCGACCATTGAGGTGCAGTACCTCGACCTCGATACTCTGCCGGATACAGAGGTATCGGAAACCACCTATGAGCTGCTGTCCGATGAGGATTTCAACTCAGAAACCACCAACAATACAACAACAAAATTACGGAGGTAACTAATATGAACATTTTCAAGAAGAACACTGAGAAGCATACCGAAAAGCTGCCTATGACCGGCAAGGTCAAGAAGGGCTTCCGCATTTACTGCACCGTCATTATGGGTGCAGCACTCGTCCTCGGCACTTCGGTTACGGCGTTTGCCGCCAACGACCCCATTACCGTTATCAACAACCTGTCCACCTTTATCTTCGGGCTGATCCGTGCCATTGGTCTTATCCTGCTGGGCTTTGGCGTTGTGCAGGTCGGTCTGTCCCTGAAGTCCCACGATCCTTCTCAGCGAGCGAACGGTTTCCTGACCCTTGCGGGCGGCGTCATCATCACCTTTGCAAAGGAAATCCTCGACCTCATTGTCGGTTAAGTTTATTCACACCGTGGGGTGTTCCTGGCTTTTCAGGAACACCCCCTATTCTTTGAAAGGAGGTGCTTTTCGTGAGCGACAACTGGGTCGTACAAAACCTTGAAAACGCACTGGAAACTTGGAACGAAAAGCTGGCGGAAATCTGGCAGCTTATTACGACAACGCCGCAGGACTTCAAAGGCGGAGGGATTTGGGGCGTAATCGTCAACATTAACGGCGCAGTGCAGTCTATCGGACTTGCACTCCTTGTGCTGTTCTTCGTCGCTGGTATGGTCAAAACCTGCGGCTCGTTCACAGAAGTCAAGAAACCGGAACACGCTCTGAAGCTGTTCGTTCGCTTCGCTATCGCAAAGGGTGCCATCACCTACGGTATGGAGCTGATGCTTGCCCTGTTCAATATTGTGCAGGGAACGATTTCGACAATTATGAGTTCGGCAGGCTTCGGTTCACCGCAACAGACGGTTCTACCGGCTGAAATGATAACGACCATCGAGGACTGCGGCTTCTTTGAGTCCATCCCGTTGTGGGCGGTCACGCTCATCGGAGGACTGTTCATCACCGTAATGTCCTTCATCTTGATAATGACCGTGTACGGGAGATTTTTTAAGCTCTATATGTATACGGCACTTGCACCCATTCCGCTTTCCACCTTCGCCGGTGAACCGAGTCAGAATGTGGGCAAGTCCTTCATCAAAAGCTACTGCGCCGTTTGCTTGGAGGGGGCAGTGATCGTGCTGTCCTGCATTATCTTCTCGCTTTTTGCGTCCTCACCACCCGTGGTCAATCCCGATGCGGCGGCGGTCACGCAGGTGTGGAGTTATATAGGCGAACTGCTCTTTAATATGCTCGTTCTCGTTGGCTCGGTCAAGATGAGCGACCGCATTATCCGAGAGATGATGGGACTGTAAGGAGCGCACTATGAAAAACAACACCAAAATCTATAACCGCTTCAAGGGGTTTACCCTTGAGGACTGCGATTGTCGATATTGTCTGTACTATGGTGGCAGACGCAAAGGCAAGGTGAACTGCCTTGCGGATGAATGCGTCTGTGCCGAGGAAATCCGTCAGGCAAAGGAAAGCTATCGCAGAGAAAGGAGCTTCAATGGAAGTTAAGATCAACCGAGAAATCCGCAACTATACGGAGGCAATGTTCTTTGGACTGTCTATGCGACAGTTCATTTTTTCTGCCTGCGCCTGCGTGGTGGCAGTGGGACTTTATTTCCTGCTCAAGCCATATGTCGGCACGGAAACCGTATCGTGGATGTGCATTTTGGGAGCCGCACCCTTTGCGGCTCTCGGCTTTATCAAATACAACGGAATGACGGCGGAAAAGTTTGTATGGGCTTGGTTCAAATCCGAGTTTCTGATGCCAAAGAAACTGACCTTCCGTTCTACCAACACCTACTACGAGATGATGAAGCCGGGAATGGAACACAAGCAGAAGGAGGTATCAAAAGCCAATGATTAAAACGCTTCGCAACCTGCTCAAACAGGATAAAGAACGATTTGTTGTGCCGAGGGGTGTCCAGGATGTGATCCCCATCAAGGCGATTTACGACGACGGTATTTTTCAGGTGGGCAGAGATAAGTTCTCCAAGACCTATAAGTTCAGCGACATCAACTATGCTGTCGCCAGTCGTGAGGATAAGGAAGCTATGTTCCTTGAATATTCGGAGCTGCTCAACAGCCTTGACAGCGGCGCAACCACCAAGATCACCATTAACAACCGTCGTTTGAACCGTGCAAACTTTGAGAAAACCATTCTTCTCCCCCTGAAGGGCGATGCTCTTGACGAGTACCGTGAGGAGTACAATCGGATGCTCCTTGATAAAGCAACCGGCGCAAACGCTATCATTCAGGAGAAGTACATCACCATTTCGGTATGCAAGAAGAATGTGGAGGAAGCGAGAAACTACTTTGCCCGTGTGGGTGCTGACCTGATCGCCCACTTCGGGCGACTCGGCAGTAAGTGCGTAGAGTTGGAGCCGGATGAACGGCTCCGCATTTTCCACGACTTTTACCGTGCCGGTGAAGAAACGGAGTTTCGCTTCGACATCAAGGAAACCCGCAGAAAGGGTCACGACTTCAAGGATTTCATCTGCCCTGATTCGATGGAGTTCACGGGCGACTATTTCAAGATCGGAGAGCGTTACGGCAGAGTGCTGTTCCTGCGGGAGTACGCTTCTTATATCAAGGACAGTATGGTAGCGGAAATGACCGATCTCAACCGCAATCTGATGATGTCCATTGATGTTATCCCCGTACCCACGGATGAAGCCGTGCGAGAAGCTGAAAGCCGTCTGCTCGGTGTTGAAACCAATGCGACCAACTGGCAGCGTAGGCAGAATGCCAACAACAACTTTTCTGCCCAGCTTCCCTACGACATTGAACAACAGCGCAAGGAAATGAAAGAGTTCCTTGACGACCTGACGACCCGTGACCAGCGAATGATGTTTGCCGTTCTGACGATGGTTCACACGGCGGACACCAAGGAGCAACTTGACAATGACACAGAAGCTCTGCTTACCACAGCAAGAAAGCACCTTTGCCAGTTCGGTATTCTCAAGTTCCAGCAGCTTGATGGACTGAATACGGCGATGCCCTTCGGTGTCCGCAAGATTGAGTCGTTCCGTACTCTGACCACAGAGAGCCTTGCGGTCTTTATCCCGTTCCGTGTGCAGGACATTTGCCATACCAATGGCGTTTACTACGGTCAGAATGTCATTTCCAAGAATATGATCATCGCAGACCGCAGACAGCTCCTCAACGGCAACGAGTTTATTCTCGGTGTTTCGGGCGGTGGTAAGTCCTTTACCGCAAAAGGCGAGGTCATCAATCAGGTGCTTGCCGGCAACGCAGACATCATTATCATTGACCCGGAGCGAGAATATTCGCCTCTTGTTCGAGCACTTGGCGGCGAGATCATCAACATCTCTGCCACTTCTCCCACCCATATCAACGCTATGGATATGAACCGGGAATATGGCGACGGCGCAAACCCCGTCATTCTGAAATCCGAGTTCATTATGTCCCTGTGCGAGCAGCTCATCGGCGGCAACAACCTCGGCGCAGTGCAGAAGTCCATCATTGACCGCTGTACGGCAAGCGTCTACCGCACCTATCAGCAGAACAACTATACCGGCGAAGTGCCGACTTTGCAGGATTTCAGAGCAGAGCTTTTGAAGCAATCTGAACCCGAAGCGCAGGAGATTGCTCTTGCCATCGAGCTGTTTACCAACGGTTCTCTGAACACCTTCGCCAAGAAAACCAATGTGGACACGGATAACCGCCTGATCTGCTATGACATCCTTGACCTCGGCAAGCAGCTTATGCCCATCGGTATGCTGGTCGTCCTCGACTCTATCCTGAACCGTATTACGCAGAACCGAGCTAAGGGTAAGAACACTTTCATCTTCATTGATGAGATCTACCTTCTGTTCCAGCACGAGTACAGTGCAAACTTTCTGTTCACCCTTTGGAAGCGTGTGCGAAAGTACGGCGCTTATGCCACGGGCATCACGCAGAATGTGGACGACCTGCTTCAGTCCCACACGGCAAGAACGATGCTGGCAAACTCCGAGTTCATTGTTATGCTCAATCAGGCTTCCACGGACAGATTGGAGCTTGCGAAGCTGCTGAACATCTCGGACACCCAACTTTCCTATATCACCAATGTGGATGCCGGTCACGGACTGATCAAGGTCGGCTCCAGCCTTGTACCGTTTGCTAATAAATTCCCCAAGAACACGAAGCTCTATAAGCTGATGACCACCAAACCGGGCGAGGGTGCTTAACCCTCGCCGTTGGCGTCAAGAAAGGAAATTCAATGAAAAAGAAAATCTGTATGATTCTTATTGCGGTGTTTGTAGCCGTCCTCGGCGCAAGCACCTATTTTATTATCGATCACTACAAGGAGTCGAATAAGCAAGCTGAGCTTTATAGCGAGCTGGCTGACCTTGTGAATGCTGCGGCACAGACGGATGCTGCAACGGAACCGGCGGAGCAGATTCCATACTCCGAGGAAAAGATGCTTCTGCCGGAGCTTGCAGAGCTTTATCAGCAGAACGGCGATTTGGTGGGCTGGATCAGTATTGCAGATACCAACATCAATTATCCCGTGATGCAGTCGGTGAATGAGCCGAATTTCTATCTAAAGCACGGCTTTGATAAGGACTATTCCGACTATGGCTGTCCCTATGTGCAGGAGGATTGCGATGTGCAGGAGCCGTCCGACAATCTTGTTATCTATGGACACCATATGTCCAACGGTTCGATGTTTGCCCACCTTGAAAAGTTCAAGAGCAAAGACTTTTGGAGCGAGCATCGGATGATCACCTTCAACACACTGACGGATAAGCAGGAGTATGAGATCGTTGCCGTATTCCGCACGGTGGTCTACACCGACAGTCCCGAAGCATTCAAGTTTTATCGCTTTATAGACGCAGAGAGCGCCAATGCGTTTGACGACTTTATTGCCAAAAGTAAGAAACTGTCTTTCTATGATACCGGCGTGACCGCCGAATACGGTGATAAGCTCATTACGCTGTCTACCTGTGAGTACAGCCGCAACAACAGCCGTCTTGTGGTCGTGGCGAAGCGCATAACGGAGGACGGTGGTGCGGATGCTGCCAAGACTCACGCCGAAGCAACGGCAGAGGGCGAACGCCCTAATTAAGCGCCTTTGTGCCAATTATGACAACGGCAACTGCCTTGCGCTGGATGACGGAGAACCCTGCGCCTGTGTGCAGAGCATCTCATACTCACTTCTCTGCAAGTATTTCTGCAAAGCTGTTTTGCCGGCAGAGCCTTTGCTGGAAGCGGATATTCTTGGCACACGCTTTGAAAAGTGCGTGTCCTGCGGTACGCCGATTATCAAGAAGGGCAACCGAAAGAAATATTGCGAGAAGTGCGCTCAAAGAGCTTACAAAGCTCAGCAGGCAGAGTACGCAAGAAGAAAACGGGCAGAGTCGAAAAATAGGCGCTGAAAAAGCCAGCAATATCAAGACTTTTCAGCTCCCGCACTTTGAGGGGTAAGGTGTTTATACCTTTACCCCTCGTTTTTAATTTAGGGGCGTTTGGGTACGCCCCGGAAAGGAGGGTTCAATGGCTGATATTAAAACGAGAGATGTCGTAAAAGGCACAATCAAGAAGATCGACAAAGCGGCAATCGCCGCAGACCGTATGCGCTCCGCCTATGTGCAGACGAAGGAAAAGGCAGAACACACAACGCACCCGGATGAGCATAATGCCGAGGAGTACGCCTCCGACCGAGTGGAAGGCGGCGTTGACCGTATCACGCACGAAGCGGCGCACCAGTTTGATAAGCAGGGGCGCAAGGGACTGGAAGAAACGAAACGGAATGTGTCCAAAGCAAAGGACGGTGTTCAAAAGTTTCGTGAAAAGCGTGCTACTGAGTCGATGAAAAGGCAGACTGTCCGCACCTCCGGGAATAAGACCATCAAGGCGGTCGAGCAAACGGAAAAGACGATCAAACAGTCTGCCAGGTCTGCCGGTAAGAAAACCATCAAGACTGCCGGGAAAGGTACAGCCAAAGCCGCACAGAGGTCGGTCAAGACCACGAAAACGGCAATCAAGACCACACAGCAGGCGGCAAAGGCGGCGCAGAAAACCGCACAGGCTACGGTGAAAGCATCGCAGAAAGCGGCACAAGCCGCCAAAGCCACTGTCAAAGCAACGGTTGCCGGTATAAAAGCTGCCGTTAAAGCAACGATTGCCGCAGTCAAAGCAATCATAGCGGCGACAAAAGCACTGGTTGCCGCTATCGCCGCAGGTGGCTGGGTTGCCGTTGCGGTCATTGTCGTAATTTGCCTGATTGCACTGATCTGCGGCTCGGTTTTCGGGATATTCTTTTCCGGTGAGGATTCCGGCACGGGAATGTCGATGCAGACAGCCGTGCAGGAAATCAACGCCGATTACGATGCCAAGATGGAAGCGGAGCAAAACTCGGTAGCTTATGATAATATGGAGATCAGCGGCGGTCGAGCCGTGTGGAAGGATGTGCTTGCGGTCTATGCAGTCAAGACGAATACAGACACGGACAACCCGCAGGAGGTTGCCACGATGGACGAGAGCAAGAAGCAGATCCTCTCGGACATCTTTTGGGAGATGAACTCCATATCCTCCCGCAGTGAAAGCCACTCGGAAACGGAAATTACCGAAACGGACGACGGAAACGGCAACATCGTTCAGACGGAAACGACAGTCACAAAAACAACGCTTTATATCACCGTTTCTCATTTGACAGTGGATGAAATGGCTGACCTATATGGCTTTGACGCAGAACAGCGGGAATACCTTGCCGAGCTTCTCAAGGACAAAAACAATTCCCTTTGGGCGGCGGTACTTTACGGTATCCGATACAGTGACGATCAGATCGTCACTGTGGCACTTTCACAGGTCGGCAATGTAGGCGGCGAACCGTACTGGTCTTGGTATGGCTTCGGAAGCCGTGTGGAATGGTGTGCTTGTTTTGTAAGCTGGTGCGCCGATCAGTGCGGCTATATTGACACCGGTGTTGTACCCAAATATGCAGGCTGCGTGAACGGCGTCCAGTGGTTCAAAGATCGTGGACAGTGGATCGACGGCTCTGCCGAGCCTGTTCCCGGAATGATTATTTTCTTTGATTGGGATAACAAGGGTTCGTCGGGTCCGCAGGATGGACAATCCGACCACACCGGTATTGTCCAAAAAGTCGAAAACGGTATCGTTTATACCGTTGAGGGAAACTCCGGTGATAGCTGTCGGGTAAACCAGTACAGCGTAGGTCATTACGAAATCCTCGGATACGGAGTTCCGAACTACTAACAAAAAAGCCACCGACTCACTTTTGATGTGGGTCGGTGGCACTTTTTTTGTTTACGGGTTGCATTTCTTGCAGGGGTCATAACCTTGTGAAATCAGATCATCTCTGCTTCCGGTATAAGTCTGCTTATTCTTGTCACTCATTTGTTTGACAGACGAGCAAGAAGGATAGTGGAACTTTTTCGTATTGACATTCAGAATGTAGGTACTTTCAACATTTTGGGCTGGAGGATTAGATTGTTCGGTTTGCTTCGGCGGTTCTGTTTGTTGAGTACCAGCGAATGAACTATCCCCAGTTGCATAGTTTATCGAAATGTCTGGCTGGACATTGTAGCAATATACATTAAAGCAAATGCCATCTCCATTGTCCTCAACAGAGTATGCTTCCAGTAAAACACCGCTTGCAAGGAGATTGTTGCCCTCAAAAATTGGCGTGGAGCGATATAGAATGTGATTTCCGGTTTCTTTAACATAGTCTGCAACCATATTCTCGAATGGCAGCATCCCCTGAATGTTCAGATAGCGAGTACCTGTTATAAGATTTTTTGTGTTGGCATTTTCGCCAGAGAGCTGATAGCCGATCAAGTGACAACGATTATACAGATACTTCCCATCCACATTATCGTATTTTACAGTATGCCAACCTGTTGGTTTAACACTTCCGATAGAGCCTCGCTCTTCGGTCGGCATTAAATCTTTTCCGATGGAAGCAACACAAACGCCGCATCGCCCCAACGAGTCAAGATCACTGTAATACTCATATGAGCTGGTTGTATAGTCGCTCTCGGTAAAATACGGAATGTTGTTATTGATTACAGCATATGGCGAACCGGAATAAGCAGGTACATCGCTAATGGAAAAAGAAGAATTGCTTTCTTTAGCGGGAGTGGTTGCATTGCTTGTTGTCGGCGATGCAGATGCTTCTGAGGAGGATGAGTTGTCTGAGCCTGTGTCGGATGGTGTTGTCGTTCCGTTAGCGGAATCCGAAATGGTATATCCCGGCGATACCGCTGGCGACTCAACCGTTCCGCTTTCGGAGATACATCCGGCTATGATAATACAAGTGACGAGGGCTAACGAAGCTGCGATAGAGCAAATGGCAATTTTCTTTTGCCGTGCTTTCTTCTTCTGCGCTGCTTCTTCCGCAGTTTTTAGAGTAGATAATTGCTTTTCGTATTCTTCTAAACGCTCGGAATTGCGGGCAGAGAGTTTCTTCTTTTGGCGGAGCTTCTCAATCTCTTTCTCAAAGTCCGCTATGCTTTTCGGCTTTTTAGAAAAGAGGCTCATCTGACATACACCTCTTTCGTGATCTTTTCGTGAGAGGTGCCACCAAAGTCAAGCGTAGTTTCGAGCTTGTAATCGCTTGCGTAGTCAATGTCAAAATAGAAATCTGCCGGGTAATCTCGGTTCCATTTATAAATGACCAACCTTGAAATCTTTTCTTTGAACTCAGCAACCGATGTGTTTTCAACAAAACAATAGTCTTTGGCATCGGCGTCAGCTAAAAAGCTTTCGCTGATGGAAACGCTACATTCTGCTTGAGAAAATAATGACTCAGAGTAAGGTGCAATCAATAAAGAAGCCCCATTGATAGTTTTCAAAATATCCTTGACAACATTAGCATCTCGACTTTGCCGACGATGGTTAAACATCATCCCATTCGCATTATCTAAGCAAACAATAACAGTCGTAGCCACCCCTCCATCTTCATCGCACAAACGCTAACAGACCTAAAATAACGCTATAGGTGTAATTATTATAGCAGATAATCAAGAAAACTACAACCAGTAGAGTTAGATTATGCCTACACGACCGTGTATAGCGTGCGTGTTGTCGATTATAATACTAATAGTGCGATAGTAACGCTGAAGGGGGTGGTTCCCGTGGACATCGAAACGATTGGTCTGAATATCAGAAAATGCAGAAACGCAAAAAAGATGCGTCAGGAAGATTTGGCACAGAAAGCGAATGTGAGTTCAAATTATATCAGTGCTGTCGAGAGAGGCGTAAAGATACCGTCAGTCGAAACGCTAATTGATATTATGAACGCACTCGGTGTTTCTGCTGATATGATATTTTGCGATGTCATTGATGCGGGTGTAACTGAGAAGAATAATCAGCTTGACGCAAAAGTTTCTCAACTTTCCACCAAGGATAGAAAGACCGTCTATGATGTACTTGATCTCTTGGTTAGAGGTTTGTCCAAATAACTCCAAAGTTCGGCTTTGCGCCGAACTTTTTTCTAAACTGGAACAATTAAGAAAGCAGCCGGAAACGGCTGCTTTTCCTTTACGCTGATGAAGGGTGATAAGGTTGTCGAGCTGACGAATAAACGCCCCGATTTGCTTTTGCTCTACAATATCTTTAGGTACAGAAAGGTCTATATCAAAGAAATCCTCGGCAGAAATATTGAGAAGCCCGTGATTCCTTGCACCCTCGGCAGCTCTCTCAGCAACACCTTTGTGCCACCTATCTGTATCGAAGAAAACGGTCAGATAATCCGAATCAATCTGCTGCTCTTTCTTGGGAGCAAAAACGATGTAAAGCGTTGATAGCACGCCTTTTTCGTACAGATCAAGTCTTTTGACCGCACCAAATGGATAGCCATCAGAGGTGCTTTTGTTGTAGGCAAATTCGCCGTTCAGCACTAAGTAATAGTTGCTCACATCTCGGCTTGCAACACGGTTATTAAAGTATGTGATTTGGTCAACCAAACCATATTGTGCTGAGATTGTTAATGGTAGCGTAGATTCGTTGTTTGTATTCTTGCGAACTACTCTATCAACGAGTTCACCCAACTTACGCTGTTCCCAAGAGGATGTATAAAAAGGATGGATCAGTTGGACAGTCAGAGAAATATTCGGGGTTGAATGAAAAAAGGCTGTCGTTGATGAAGGGTGATAAGGTGGTCGAGCTGCTGAAAGAAACCTCCAATAGTCTGTTGTTCTCGCATCGTTGGCGGCATCATCAGCTCCATTACAGCCATTTGCTTTCCCGAAACCTCGACGAAAGTTGATCCAGCCCCAACAAGCTCTCCATATCGTTTTAATTCTCCGGTTCGAGAAAAAATGAAGTAAGAGTCAAGCTCTCCACGATGTGGGACAATGGACTGAAATCCCTGATTAGTGCAGCCTTTTCGGGTTAAAATGGCTGTTTTCCCGATCCCTGCACGAGATGTAAACAGGACTGTACCGGGAGGAAGCATTTTAGCTGAACTATTCTCATAACCCAATCCGGTTATCTTTTTTTGACTCGAATTTGCATAGATTTGATCCGCAATTTCAGCAGGTGCATACCAATCAATATCACCGTCCCAATAGCTCTGATTTCCTGTACTTGGGGTTCCACCACCCACAATGTCAGCAATATCTCCCAACTTACGCTGTTCCCAAGCTATCCGGTCGCAGTCGAGCTTATTCAGGTGTGAAATATGGGAAGTAAGTTTGAAATTTCGGGATTTATTGTTGCTAATTCGGGATTATATGCTATAATATAAGATGTGTTTTAGCACTTACTCGCAGGTTGAGAGAAAGGAATGATACGATGGCTGTAAGCTATAAAAAACTTTGGCACATTCTGCTTGATCGAGATATGAAGAAAAGAGATTTGCAGGAAGCTGCTGGACTCACTAAATACGCAATCAATAAGCTCAGTCGTGATGAAAATGTAAGCACTGAAGTGTTGGGAAAAATCTGCTCAGCTTTGAATTGCACGACTGACGACATTATGGAGTTTGTTCCCGACGAGAAGTGAGTCCGTTTTAAGGGACACTAATTGTTGTATCATAACAGTGGGGTAGTATATTGCCCTTAAAAAAGAAAAAGGATGGGTTCACAGGATGAATAAGCAACAGCTTGCTCAGAAAATATGGGCTTCCGCAAACCAAATGCGTTCCAAAATCGAAGCGAATGAATATAAGGATTACATACTTGGCTTTATCTTTTACAAGTATCTATCTGATAAAGAAATCAAATTCTTGAAGGAAAATGACTATGACGACGAACTTCTGAAAACCGTATCAGAAGAAGATGACGAAACGGTTAAGTGGGTTCAAGAGAATATCGGCTACTTTATTGCCTATAAAGACCTCTTTTCTACTTGGCTCTCGATGGGTAAGGACTTTGATGTTTCAAATGTCCGTGATGCACTCTCTGCGTTCAGCCGGTTGATTTCCAACACGCACAAAAAGGTGTTTGATAAGGTGTTCGACACTTTGCAAACAGGTCTTTCCAAACTTGGCGATAGCTCCGGTTCGCAAACAAAAGCAATCAGCGGGCTTCTGACGCTGATAAAGGATATTCCTATGGACGGCAAGCAGGACTACGATGTTCTCGGCTTTATCTACGAATATCTTATCAGTAACTTTGCGGCTAATGCCGGAAAGAAGGCAGGCGAGTTCTACACCCCGCACGAGGTATCTCTGCTGATGTCTGAAATCGTTGCAAGCCACTTGAAGGGCAAAAGCGAAATCAAAATTTACGACCCGACAAGCGGTTCGGGATCGTTGCTTATCAATATCGGTCAGAGCGTTGCCAAATATATGACCGATGACAACAACATCAAATACTTCGCTCAGGAATTGAAGGAGAACACCTACAACCTGACCCGGATGAATTTGGTTATGCGTGGCATCAAACCGGATAATATCGTCACTCGTAACGGCGATACTCTTGAGGAGGATTGGCCGTACTTTGACGAAAATGATCCGGTGAATACCTATAATCCTCTCTATGTGGATGCGGTCGTGTCCAATCCGCCGTATTCGCAGGCTTGGGACCCGTCCAACAAAGAGGGTGATCCTCGTTATGCTCGTTTTGGACTTGCTCCCAAAGGAAAAGCCGACTATGCTTTCCTGCTTCACGATCTGTTCCATATCAAGCCGGACGGCATTATGACAATCGTTCTTCCCCACGGCGTACTGTTCCGTGGCGGTGAGGAAGGTGAAATCAGAAAGAACCTGATTGAGAATAACCATATCGACGCCATTATCGGACTTCCTGCAAATATCTTCTTCGGGACAGGAATACCCACCATCATTATGGTGCTGCGCCAAAAGCGCGAGAATACCGATGTCCTTATCATCGATGCATCCAAGGGCTTTATCAAAGAGGGTAAGAATAACAAGCTCCGTGCGTCTGACATTAAACGCATAGCAGATACCTTTATAAAGCGTGAAAGCATTCCGAAGTTTTCACGAGTAGTCAGTCGTGAAGAAATTCGCAGCAATGATTATAACTTGAACATTCCTCGCTATGTTGATTCCTCTGAAGCTGCCGAGCATTGGGATGTCTATGCGTCTATGTTTGGCGGTATCCCGACAGCAGAAATTGACGAGATGAGCGAATTCTGGACGGCGTTCCCTGCACTGAAAAAGGCGTTGTTCACCGAGAGTGGCATTCCTTATGTGAATGTGTCTACCCCTGATATTAAGAGTGCCATCAAGAGCCATCCTGATGTGGTCGGCTTTGAGAATGCTTTTAACGCTGCCTTTTCTACTTTTCCGGCGTTCCTGAAAGAAGAACTTATCGACCGGATGGGAAGCATCGAAATCTCTAAGGCTGAAACCGTTCTAAGTGCTGATATTTTCGAGCGATTGAAGGAAATTCCTCTTATCGACAAATATGCGGCGTTCCAGCTTCTTGACGACGATTGGACAGGTATTTCCATCGACCTCGAAATGTTGCAAACCGAAGGCTTTGCTGCAACAAAGAAGGTCGATCCGAACCTTGTCATCAAGAAAAAGGACGGTAAAGATCAGGAAGTTCAAGAGGGCTGGGTAGGTCATATTATCCCGTTCGACTTGGTTCAGGCGACTTTGCTCTCCGCAGAAACGGACGAGCTTCACGGTTTGGAAAGCCGTTTGGCGGAAATCCCTTCTGAGTATGAGTCTATCCTTGATGAAATGACAGAGGAGGATAAAGAGAGCTGCAACGATGTTCTCACCGAGGAAGGCGATGCTTTCGTTCCGAAAGAAGTATCCAAAAAGATTAAGGAACTGAAGAAAGACCGTTCTCCTGAAAGCGTTGCGCTTCGTACACTCTTAGAAAAGGTTGAGTCTTTGATCAAGAGCGAGAAAGAAATCAAGGCGGAGATCAAGGCAAAGAGTGCTGCGTTGCAGGCAAAAACAAAGGATACGATTGAAAGTCTGAGCGATGAGCAGGCTTTGGATTTGCTCGAAAAGAAGTGGATTGCTCCTCTCATTGAGAGCATTCACAAACTGCCTGATACCGTAATCGACAGCTTGGTGAGCAAAATTCAAGCCCTTCAAAACAAGTATGCTACAACTTTCTTCGAGGTCGAACAGCAGATCAGCGAAACCGAAGCAACGCTTTCGGGAATGATCGATGACCTTGAGGGTAATGAGTATGATATGCTGGGACTTAAAGAGTTGAAGAAATTGCTGGGAGGTAGTGCAGAATGACGAAAAAATCAGATGCTCCCGCAATTCGCTTCAAAGGATTCTCAGACGCTTGGGAACAGCGTAAGGCTATTGATATAGCTGACTACTCGAAGGGAAATGGCTACTCAAAAGGCGATTTGACTGATGCCGGAACCCCAATTATTCTGTATGGCAGACTTTACACCAAGTACCAGTTTGCAATCAGTGAAGTGGACACTTTTGCATTTCCCAGAAATGGTGCGGTTTATAGTCAAGGAAACGAAGTCATAGTCCCGGCATCAGGGGAAACCGCAGAGGATATTGCACGAGCGTCAGCCGTTGAAAAATCAGGGGTTTTGCTGGGTGGCGACCTTAATATCCTCAGACCATTTGATTTTATAAACCCATTGTTTTTAGCTCTTGCTATCTCCAATGGAGAACCGCAAAAGGAACTTGCTAAAAAGGCACAAGGAAAGTCTGTCGTTCATATCCATAACACTGATATTCAAGAGGTGACGATAGCTTATCCTTCAAGAACAGAGCAAGACCGAATTGTCAGCGTTTTTCGCCAGCTCGACAACCTTATCACCCTTCATCAGCGTAAGTTTGAAAAGTTGACGAATGTGAAAAAGTCGATGCTCGAAAAGATGTTCCCTCAAAATGGCAGCAGTTACCCCGAAATTCGCTTTAAGGGATTTACTGACCCTTGGGAACAGCGTAAGCTCGGAGATGTAGGAGAAACATACACAGGATTGTCAGGAAAAACGAAAGCGGATTTTGGTCACGGACAGGCTCGATTTATAACCTATATGAATGTTTTCTCCAATCCGATCAGTAATCCCGAAATGACTGAACCGATAGAAATCGATCCTAAACAAAACGAAGTTGAGGTTGGGGATGTGTTCTTTACCACTTCGTCCGAAACGCCGGAAGAAGTGGGAATGTCCTCGGTTTTGCTTGAAAAGCGGGGAAAAATCTATCTCAACAGCTTTTGTTTTGGCTTTCGTCCTACAGAAAAAATAGATAGCTACTATCTTGCGTATATGCTACGCTCGGAGTCTGCAAGAGAGAAAATTATTTTGTTGGCACAGGGCATCTCTCGATACAACATTTCCAAGAACAAGCTTATGGAAATAGCTGTTTCACTTCCGTCACTCGATGAGCAAAAGCTGATTGGACAATATTTTCGCCAGCTTGACAACCTTATCACCCTTCATCAGCGTGAGTTGGAAAAGCTCCAAAATATCAAGAAATCTATGCTTGAAAAGATGTTCGTGTGACATCAATTTAGCAGGAAGGAGGAAATCGAATGACATTCCAAAAAGAAGCGGACTTTGAGGAAGCCCTGATTAAAGTCTTGGCGGATAAAGGCTGGGAAAAAGAAGTTATCAAGAACCCAACCGAGCAAGACCTCATCCGAAATTGGGCAAAGATCCTGTATGATAACAACCGTGGAATTGACCGCTTGAATAACTATCCTCTTACGGATGGCGAAATGCAGCAGATCATCGAGCAGATCACGGAACTTAGAACCCCGTTGAAACTCAATGGCTTTATCAACGGAAAAACTGTGTCCATCAAGCGTGATAACCCTGATGATAAGCTCCATTTTGGCACTGAAATCAGCTTGAAAATATATGATCGCAGGGAAATCGCCGCTGGACAGAGCCGGTATCAGATCGTACAGCAACCAGTCTTTCCGAGCAAGTCAAAAATGCTGAATGATCGTCGTGGCGATTTGATGCTGCTCATCAATGGTATGCCGGTCATACATATTGAGCTGAAGCGCAGCGGTGTCCCCGTCAGTCAAGCATATAATCAGATTGAGAAATACTCATTTGAGGGCGTTTTTACCGGATTGTTCTCGCTCGTTCAGGTGTTTGTAGCAATGAACCCTGAAGAAACTCGTTATTTTGCGAATCCCGGACCTGACGGAAAGTTCAATACGGATTACTATTTCCATTGGGCTGACTTCAATAACGAACCTATCAACGATTGGAAAGCTATCGCCTCCTCGCTGCTGTCCATCCCTATGGCGCACCAGCTCATTGGGTTTTATACTGTTGCCGACAATGCTGACGGTGTTCTGAAGGTAATGCGAAGCTACCAGTATTACGCAGCCAGCGCAATTTCCGATGTTGTGTCTAAAACGAAGTGGGACAGCGGTAAGCAGCGTGGTGGCTACATTTGGCATACCACCGGCTCAGGCAAGACGATGACGAGCTTTAAGTCGGCTCAGTTGATTGCAAACTCCAATGATGCAGATAAGGTTATTTTCCTTACCGACCGTATTGAGTTAGGAACGCAGTCGCTCAAGGAATATCGGGCATTTGCGGACGAGAACGAAACCGTGCAGGCAACAGAGAACACATATGTCCTTTTGACTAAGCTGAAAAGCAACGCAACGGCAGATACCCTAATTGTTACCTCTATTCAGAAGATGAGCAATATCCGAGATGAGGACGGAGGACTTAATGCAAGCGACATTGAAATAATCAACGGTAAACGGCTTGTTTTTATTGTTGACGAAGCTCATCGTTCAACTTTTGGAGATATGCTATCCATCATCAAGGAAACATTCCCCAATGCCATCTTCTTTGGCTTTACCGGCACACCGGTGTTTGAGGAGAATGCAAAGAAAAACAATGCCCAAACAGATGTTTTTGGCAATGAACTCCACAGATATAGCATTGCTGATGGTATCAGGGATAAGAATGTGCTTGGATTTGATCCTTATAAAGTCCTGACATTCCGTGACAAGGATGTCCGCAAGGTGGTTGCTTTGGAAAAAGCAAAAGCGGCAACCGAAGAAGAAGCAATCAGCGATCCGAAAAAGGCAAAAATATTCTATGAGTATATGGACTCCTCCACCGTCAAGATGGCTGGTTTCTTAGGCGATGACGGTAAATGGGTCAAGGGCATTGAAGATTATCTTCCAAAGACTCAGTACCTTTCCTCGGAGCATCAAAGCAAGGTTGTTGAGGATATTCAAGAAAACTGGCTTACTTTGAGCCATAACGGGAAATTCCACGCAATCTTTGCAACGAGCAGCATCCCCGAAGCAATAGACTACTATCGACTGTTGAAGGCTGCAATGCCGGAGCTAAGGATCAGTTGCCTTTTTGACCCCAATATCAGCAATGAAGATGGGGATTACAAAGAATACAGGGGGCAGCCGATTGCCTTCTACAAAGAGCAAGGTTTGATTGAAATCCTCACTGACTATAATACGATGTTTGGTCAGGATTTTTCGATTGCTACACACGCTCGCTTCAAAAAAGACCTTTCCCTACGCCTTGCCCACAAAGAGCAGTATAAGCGGGTTGAAAGAGAGCCTGAGAAGCAGCTCGACCTCCTGATTGTAGTGGATCAGATGCTTACCGGCTTTGACTCTAAGTGGGTCAACACGCTATATATGGACAAGATACTGGAGTATGAGAACATCATTCAGGCATTTTCCAGAACCAACAGACTTTTCGGACCCGATAAGCCTTTTGGCATTATCAGATATTATCGCAAGCCGCATACGATGGAGCAGAATGTGAGCAAAGCTGTTAAGCTCTATTCCGGCGATAGACCGATAGGTCTGTTCGTTGAAAAACTGTCTTACAACCTCGGAAAGCTCAACGCTGTGTTTGATGATATTGCCTATTTGTTCAAGAATGCCGGTATCCCTGACTTTGAAAAGCTGCCTGCGGACGGAACCGTAAGAGCTAAGTTCGCCTCGCTGTTTAGAGATTTCAACGGATACCTTGAAGCTGCTAAAATCCAAGGATTTAGGTGGGACAAACACACCTACTCATTCAAGGATGAGGAAAGCGGAAATTCGATTGAAATTACAATGGAGTTCGATGAGAACGCATTTTTGATTTTGGCACAGCGTTATAAAGAACTTTCCGCCGCTTCTCCCGATGATCCCGGATCACAAGACATAGATATACCATACGATCTTGTAGGATACCTGACTGAAATTGACACAGGGGTTATCGATGCCGATTATATGAACAGTCGCTTCGATAAGTACCTCAAATTGATTCGACAGGAAGGTTCTTCCGAGGAATCTATTGAGCAAGCAAAGGCAGAACTTCACAAGACTTTTGCTGCCCTAACGCAAGAGGAGCAGAAATACGCAAATATCTTTCTGCACGACATTGAGCGAGGCGATGTCATTGCCGAGGACGGAAAAACGCTTCGTGACTACATCACGGAGTATCAGTTTAGAGCAAAAGATGACCAAATTCACCGTTTTGCGACCATCTTCGGTCTTGATGAGGATAAACTCAGGAATATGATGGGGCTTAACCTGAATGAAGCGACTATCAATGAGTTTGGCAGGTTTGACGAGCTGAAAAAGAGCGTCGATAAGACCAAAGCAAAAGCGTTCTTTGAAGCATATGAACAAACCAAGTTGATTCCGCCCAAGGTCAATATGAAAACGGATCAGCTTTTGCGGCAGTTCATTCTTACCGGTGGATTTGAGGTTGATATGCCGTAATGAGTGCCATCACCGCTAAAGCAAGCCGAATAATGAAAAAATATGCGGTCTTAACAAGAGAGCCAAGGTGTTTCCTTGGCTCTTTTGATTTTTCTTGGGAACAGCGTAAGCTCGGTGATATTGGTAAAGCTCGCTCTGGAGTAGGCTTTCCCGATGCCGACCAAGGCGGGGTAACCGGTGTACCGTTCTTCAAAGTATCCGATATGAACTTAGACGGCAATGAGAATGAAATGATTGTTGCTAATAACTATGTTACAGCAGAACAGATTGCTGATCATAGGTGGTCGCCCATTACGGAATTGCCAGCAATTTTCTTTGCAAAGGTTGGAGCTGCTGTGATGCTAAATCGCAAGCGTTTATGCCGTTTTCCGTTCCTTTTGGACAACAACACAATGGCATATTCTCTCAGTCCAACGAAGTGGGACGCAGACTTTGCAAAGGCTCTGTTTGGAACGGTTGATTTGACTTCCTTGGTTCAAGTCGGAGCGTTACCGTCTTACAATGCCGGAGATGTTGAATCAATGGGAATATATCTGCCGAGCCTTTTTGAGCAAGAGCAGATTGGAGCTTTCTTCAAGCTCCTCGACAACCTTATCACCCTTCATCAGCGTAAATGTGCAAATTTATGCAGCCCTTCTCAGGTAGTTTTCTCTCTGTTATTTGCGACTTCAACTTTTTCTTGGGAACAGCGTAAGGCAAAGGAGATATGCTCGATTGGTACTGGAAAAAGCAATACACAAGATCAAGTAGACGATGGAAAGTACCCATTTTATATCAGGTCTGATGTTCCTGTTAGAAGCAATAAATATCTCTATGACTGCGAAGCGGTTATAACCATTGGCGACGGGAACATTGGAAAAGTATTTCACTATGTCAACGGCAAGTTTGATCTACACCAAAGATGCTATAAAATGACGGATTTCAAGGATATTTGGGGTAAGTATTTTTTCTATTATTTCTCAACCAAATTCTACGATCGAGCAATGAAAATGACCGCCAAGGCAACGGTTGATTCTGTCCGTCTTGAAATGATTTCTGAAATGGATATTAAAAAGCCTCCTCAGATTTCCGAGCAAAAACAAATTGCTGAGTTCTTTGCTAACCTCGACAACCTTATCACCCTTCATCAGCGTGAGTGCATTTCCTTTACCGGAAGGGCGGACAGGCTTATCCTGACCGCAAATAAAAAGCGAACTACTTCTTCTTGGGAACAGCGTAAGTTCTCAGATATTACTTTTCCCGCTGGCGAAAAGAATAGGGACAACCTTCCATTAGAGAGCTATTCAATTACCAACGAACACGGGTTTGTACCACAAGATGAGAAGTTCGAGAATGGTGGGACGATGCGAGAAGCAGATAAAAGGATGTATTATATCGTTTCTCCGAACTCATTTGCTTATAACCCGGCAAGAATAAATGTTGGTTCAATCGGATACCAAAATATCGGGAAAAATGTGATAGTTAGCTCTCTATATGAGGTTTTCAAGACCTCCGAAGATGTTGACGATAGGCTCTTATGGCACTGGTTCAAATCACCTGATTTTCAAAAGTTGATTATGCAGCTGCAAGAGGGTGGCGTTCGTCTGTACTTCTATTACGACAAGCTCTGTATGGGAGAAGTATCTCTTCCTTCGCTTGAGGAACAGCGCAAAATCGGAAAGCTGTTTGATACCCTTGACAACCTTATCACCCTTCATCAGCGTAAGCCATTTTTAATGAAATGGAGGACTTCTGATGCTAACAGAAACCAAACGAACAGACTTGTTCTGTGAATATTATGCAAAATGGATTAAGGTGTATAAGAAGGGCGCAATCAGAAAGGTGACGATGGATAAGTACCTAATGACGCAGAAATGGCTCGTTAAGCTCGTCCCAAACCTGAGAGTATGTGATATGAACCGGATCGCTTATCAGCAGCTGTTGAACGACTATGCTGAGTTCCACGAGCGCCAAACCACGATGGATTTTCACCACCAGCTCAAGGGAGCTATTCTTGATGCTGTTGATGAGGGCTTGATTGAAAGAGATCCTACTCGCAAGGCAATCATCAAGGGGAAGCCACCGGTTGCTAAGAAAATCAAGTATCTCAATCAATTTGAGCTACACACGCTGCTGATCTCGCTTGACCTGAAGGATAAGGTGAATTGGGACTACTTTATCCTGTTGGTAGCAAAGACGGGGATGCGCTTTTCTGAAGCACTGGCTCTTACCCCGAAAGACTTCGACTTTGCCCATCAAACACTGTCCATAAGCAAGACTTGGGACTACAAGGGAAAGGGCGGCTTCCAGCCTACGAAGAACAAGTCGTCTGTGCGGAAAATTCAAATTGACTGGCAAACTGTCATTCAATTTTCTGAATTGGTAAAGCACCTTCCCGAAGATAAGCCCATCTTTGTCAACTCCACTGTCTACAATTCGACGGTGAACGACATTCTCGGCAGGCATTGCAAAGCCTGTAACATCCCTATCATCTCTGTCCACGGATTACGGCATACACACGCCTCTTTGCTGTTATTTACGGGCGTTTCCATTGCGAGCGTTGCCCGCCGTCTTGGACATTCGAGTATGACCACTACGCAAAAAACCTATCTGCACATCATTCAGGAACTTGAAAACAAAGACATCGACTTGGTGATGCGCTCTCTTTCGGGTTTGAGCTAAAAAAACAAAACCGGCTTGCGCTGATTAAAGGTGATAAAAAAGATGCCATCCGAAAGGGTGGCATCTTAGTTATTTGTCGTATCTTAGAAAATCGTTACAGTGTTCCTGTTGGCGCAAACGGTAGCCTTGAGAGATCAGCGTATCGGCTTTTAAAGCGACAAGGTTAATATCTGAGTTCAATGTCCGTGCGATCTGCTGCGTGTCGTATCCTCTTTCCGCAAGTTCAAGGAAGTCCTCATCTGATAGGGAAATTTGTGCGGCAAAGAGATTGGCTTCGTACTCCATACGGTTGTCCCGCATATTGAAGATCTCAAACTCTTTGAAGCCCCCGACTTTCGTGGCTTCCTCCCGGTGTAAAGCATCGTGTCCTAATTCGTGAAGTAGCACGATGTTCTCCATAACCGGATGCAGATCATTTTTGACAAAGATGAAGCGATTACGCATCAAGACCTTATATGCTCCACGCTGTTCATTGAACGGATAATACATTACCTCGATTCCTAAGTCCCTTGCTATTCTGAGAGGATCACGGGTTCCGCATTGAGCAACGATGGAGTTTGCTTTTTGTACGATTTCCGAAGTGCTTACATACATCGGCTTCACCCCTTTTCAGTTTGTTCCTGTTTCCATTCTAACACACAATGTGTCCCATAAACGGGACTCAGTCCTGCTTGCTCTTAGAACGGTACTTCTTTGGGGTGTACTTTTTGTTTTTCTCTTTCGCAAGCCAATAGGCATCCATAATGGCTTGCATCATAACATCCATATCATCCTGTGCCAACTCACCGCCGGTAAACAAACCGGTTACTTCATCTGTGAGCTGTTGCGCTTGTTTGGCACCTCGTGCGCCGTACTGCTCCGCAGCCTGAGCAACGAGCATACCATCCGTACCGAGAAGCTGATCCACGGAAATATTAAGTGCCTTTGCCAGCTTCTCCGCTGCATCCAAGCGAGGACGAGAGGTTCCGCATTCGTATCTCTGTATGGTACGGGGGGAAACACCGGAAACCTTTGCAAGCTGCTCCTGCGTCATATCATTTTTTTCTCTCAGCTCTTTTAATCTGTCGCTGAACTTCATTATCAATTCCCTCCATAAGATTTCTATTTTTAGCAACACGACACTTTTTTCGTCACTTCTTATTGACACGACATTGGTGTCGTGCTATAATCTGAATCACAACAACGACACTTATGTCGTGTTCATATGATACAACACGACACTTTGGTTTGTCAAGAGGTTTCGCGGAATTTCCAAGAAATAAGGTGATTTAGTTGAGCAGATCAATACTGCATTGTGATATGAATAACTTCTATGCCAGCGTTGAATGTATGCTCGACCCAGCTTTGAGAAAGTATCCGGTCGCAGTCTGCGGCTCGGTGGAAGAAAGGCACGGTATAGTCCTCGCCAAAAACTATGCCGCCAAAGCATTTGATGTAAAAACAGGCGATGCAGTGTGGCAAGCAAAGCAGAAGTGCAGAAACCTTGTTGTTGTGCCTCCGCACTTTGAGGAGTACATCAAATATTCCAAGCTGGCAAGAAGCGTTTACAGCCGCTATACCGATCAGGTCGAGCCTTACGGAATGGACGAGTGTTGGTTGGATGTGAGTGGTACAGAGAACATCTTCGGTTCACCCGAAAAGGTGGCAAACGACATACGGGAAACAATCAAGTTTGAACTTGGGCTGACAATTTCCGTCGGGGTGTCTTTCAATAAAATATTTGCCAAGCTCGGCTCGGATATGAAAAAGCCGGATGCTGTGACGGTCATACCGAAAGACACTTTCCGAGACAAAATATGGGGACTCCCCGCAGCGGACTTGCTCGGTGTGGGACGGGCAACGCAGCGTGTATTAGATAGATATTGCATTAGAACCATTGGCGATTTAGCTAAGACCGATCCTGACTTTCTGAACCGACGGCTCGGTAAAAACGGAATTGCCCTTTGGCAGTATGCAAACGGTAATGACCGATCCCGTGTTATGAACGCCGACTTTGTTTCTCCGGTTAAGAGCGTGGGACACGGAATTACTACCATCGAAGATTTGGAGAACGACGAGCAGGTGTGGCCCGTCTTTCTCGAATTGACGCAGGACATCGGACATAAACTCCGTGTCCACAAAAAGTGTGCGGATGGAGTCGCCATTTACATACGGGACAACACACTTTTTTCAAAGCAATGGCAAATGGCATTGGATATGCCTACACAATCCCCAATGCTGATTGCAAAAGCGGCTTTTGCCCTCTTTGAAAAAAGATACGACTGGAGGAACCCGATTCGCTCAGTCACGATTCAGGCAATCAACTTGGTGCCACAGGACACGCCCCGACAAGTCGATTTGTTTATGAACATCGAAAAGATTGAGAAAGCAGAAAGGCTCGACCAGTGCATTGAAACCATTCGCCAGCGGTTCGGCAAGAACAGCATCCGCAACGGTATTCTTTTTCAAAACCTCCGGATGCCGAGTGAAAAGCCTGAGATTACTATGCCGACCGGGGTGCTTTGTTAAGGAGGTCAGTATGATTAGTACAAGCAGTAACAAGATTGATGAAATTGTTGCGCCTGATGAGATCGAAACCTATGTTTCGATGCCGTCCTGTTTGTTGCAGGGGTGCAGTAATGATCTGATTATTTTCCGTGCAGATGGAGGAAACCATTTCACCCACTACGGTATTTATGAGGGAATGTTTCTTATCTTTGATGTCAGCAAAGATTTTAAGGACGGACACCTTTCCTGCTATCTGAACAATTCGGGCGATGATCGTCCTAAGTTCAAAGTTTCTGACAAGCCATTGGATGGCTACCGTCATTTTGGTAGGCTGGTTGCCAGTATGAAGAATTATGAGGTGTAGAGATGGAAGAAGAACGACGCAAGGTATATGTGGAAGTCGATGTTACCCATAAGACGGATGGAACGGCTCGACCCCGAAAAATCAAATTTGAAGATGGTGAGGTCTACGAGATCGACCGTGTAAGGCACTGCTGTCGTGCGGCATCGACCAAGGTCGGTGGAACAGGGCTTCGTTATACGGTGATGATATGCGGCACGGAAACCTTCCTTTTCGATGAGGAAAACGGAAAGTGGTTTGTAGAAGGCAAGAAAAGAGCAGTTCTCTAAGGATGCCACCATTCATCAGCCCTGAGAGCGTCAAGGAACTTAATGAGGTGATGTGCGTGACAAAGGATAATTGGACACCTATACCGATGTATTGCTCTAACTGCGGAGCATTGCTTTACGGATATAGAAATGATGAGGGGAAAATCAAGTATGAGTGCAAAAGGTGCGGAACCGTAGCGGTTCGAGTCCAAAAAGGACGCCGACACGACAAGATTGACCTTTATGCCCCGGAAGGGCAAATCCGATATTATTGATCGGCAAAAACTAAATACGGCAAAACGACGGAATGGTTGAGGTGAAACAGACTGCGTAATTCCATCTCCAGGTCACTTGCTTTGAACACTTCGGTTGGTTAAACCAAACTTGCTATGCAGATATGAGAGGCCACCGACAAGACAGTAAGCCATAGGCTTACCCTGTCTTGCCGGTGGCTTCTTTTTTTCGGCAAGAACAACCGACCAAGGGCTTCCGGCAGAGAAATCTCTGAAAGGAAGCCTTTTTCGATGTTGAACAAGTGGCTCTGTTATATCGCTGAATATCCGTGATCTCCGAATTTTGAACCCGAAAACCAAATTCAAAATTCAAAGGAGATTACGGTAATGAGAAAAATATACCTTGTCAAAAAGAACCCCGAACTGCCCGCTGACAGCAATAACTGGCTCGTAATGAATAGCTTCGAGTTTAGGAACTTCATTCAGACCCCGGAAGGGCAGAAACGAAGAGATCGCTTTGGGCAGTTAGACGCTTGCTCTGTTGACGATGTGATCATCATCGCAGAATGTGGAACCGAAACCGCAAAGCAGTGGCGATCTGAAAAGGATAGACACGATTATCTTGTGTCAATCGAGAATCAGTCCGGAATGACGGTGTTTTCCTATAACACACAGACAACCACAGAAGATGATATGTCTGGCGAGGAATTGCTGGTGGATCAAGATTGTTCCGTCATTGATGCCATTCTCAAAAAGGAGGAGAAAAGCACCCTCTACGCAGCCGTGGCAAAATTGTCACCTGCCGAAATTAACTTGATGACCAGTTTATATCTTTGTGATGACCCCATAGGACAGCGAGAATATGCACGGCGCCACGGAGTAGCTGTAACGACAATTAATCATCAACTGACTGTTGCCCTGAAAAAACTCAAAAAAATGCTCCCAAATTAAAATTTGCTTCGTACAAATCGAAAAAAATTTCCCAGTTGGTTAGTAGAGGGCAAAAAACACGAACAGATAGGAGCATAGATAATGAAACAGGTAATGATGGTCAAATTCGACTCCCCGAAATGGAGAATGATTGATGAGTATAAGGTTGCAAACCCGTTTATTGATGTCGGTTTTCGGCAGGTCAAGGATGTCGTTGACTTGCGTGTTTTTGACCTGCTGAATATTAGCCGTATCAATAATAACAGGGCTGAAGAAATGCTTCTTTGTATTTACCATCTTCTCCAGCCGGACAGACGGATCGACGAAGGTATTTATAACGATGAGATTGACCAGTATTTCTCGTATCGGGAATGGAAAAAGAAACACCAGCCTTTGAGTGGAGTGACCGTAAGGGAAATCCTCACAACTGAAGATCTGAATGAGGGTGCTTTACTTCGGATTTTTGATGGAGTCACCGCTGCTTTCTACAAATCCGATGAGTACAACAGTCGAGAATATCGTTATTCAAACCTTTCGGAGTTACGCAAGGCTATGAAGCATAAGGAGGGCGGCACGAATGGGAAAGCCCAGTAAGGACTATGCCGTTCCTCTTTGGGAAAAAGCAAACCTCACCGTTTATGAAGCGGCAGCCTACTCAGGGATTGGCGCAGATAAGCTAAGGGAACTGTCCGATAGAGAGGATTGCGAGTTTGTCTTGTGGAACGGCACAAAGCGGCTCATCAAAAGGAAAAAGCTCGATGAGTTTTTGGAAAGAGCCTATTCAATCTAACAATCAACGATGCGATTCGCAAAATCGCATCGTTGTCCCAAACGGCGGTTATCGGTATCCTAAAGCCAAACGAAAATGAAGGAGGAAACCGATATGACCAAGCAGGAAAAAGATAACCGAGTTCCCCTTTGGGAAAGAATGAACCTGACTTTAGAAGAAGCCGCCGCTTACACTGGTATCGGAACGGATAAACTTCGTGAGTTGTCGAATCGTGAGTCGTGTGACTTTGTTCTATGGGTCGGTACAAAAAGGCTTCTAAAGCGCAAGCAATTAGAGGAGTTCCTGATTAAGAGCTTCTCAATCTAAAACAGGAGGTTACTATGACTAAAAAGAAACAGGTCGGCGTAAGGTTCGACAGCAACCGTACCCGACTTAAAACAGGAGAAACACAGCGTCCCAACGGCACTTATGCGTACCGTTGGTCAACGCCTGACGGAAAAAGGCATTCTATTTATGCTCCGACGCTGGAAAAGCTGAGAGAGCAGGAAGAACAGATTATCGTGGACAAGCACGACGGAATACGGTCGGATGTCAAAAGCATCACTGTAAATGAGATGTTCAATCTTTGGTGTCAGCTCAAAAGGGGAATCAAGGACAGCACATTCAAGAATTATATTTATATGTATGAGCTGTTTGTAAAACCGTCTTTCGGAAAGAACCGACTTGTCCAAGTAAAAAAGTCTGATGTGCGGAAGTTCTACAACTCCCTTGCTGACGGCAAGGTTCTGAAGATTGCCACGATAGATAATGTCCATAATGTGCTCCACCAAGTTTTTCAGGTGGCAGTCGATGATGGAATGATTCGACAGAACCCAACAGACAATATGCTCAAAGAACTGAAGCTCTCCCACGGCTTTGAGCGTGAGAAGAAAGAGGCGTTGACCGTGGCGCAGCAGAAGTTGTTCTTTGACTATATGCTCAGCCATCCCAAGGACACCCACTGGTATCCAGTGTTCTATGTTATGGCAAACACGGGGATGCGAGTCGGTGAGATCACCGGGCTTCGCTGGAGCGACATTGACTTGAAAAAGGGCATTATCCGAGTCAACCACACGCTTGTCTATTATAATCACCGTGACGAAAAGGGCTGCTACTTTTCCATCAACACGCCCAAGACAAAAGCCGGTGAACGAGAAATCCCGATGACCGAGGGGGTGAAACAAGCCTTCTTAATGGAGCGAGAGTTTCAATCTCAGGCTGAAATCAGCAGTAAGAGCCGAGTGGACGGTTATGACGACTTTATTTTTGTCAACCGTTACGGGGATGTTCAAAATCAGGGAAACCTCAACAAAGCACTCCGCCGTATGATGCGAGATTGTAATGATGAAATCCTCGAAAAATATGGAGTAGACTCTGATCCGGTTCTTCTGCCACAGTTCAGTTGTCACATTCTCCGGCACACATTCGCAACAAGGCTATGTGAGTCGGGAGCAAACCTCAAATTCATTCAGAGCATCTTGGGACACGCTGATGTATCGACGACGATGAATATCTATGTTGATGTGACCGACGCTCTGAAAAAGAAAGAGATCACCGCCTTTGACGACTATATGACAACCAAGCTGGAAACTTGAAGGGAAAGCACTCTGTGAGTAATTCGCAGAGTGCTTTCCCTTTTTCGCACATTTCTCAAAACTGAGGATGGAAATTATACTATAAGCAGTAATGAGAAATGGAGCGTTCAGATATGGAGAATAGTTTAAGCAAGATGCGACCGCATCTTGTATCAGAGTGGTCAGAAAAGAACTCACCGTTGACTCCCGATACAGTGACCTTTGGGTCTAATAAAACTGTGTGGTGGAAAGGGTCTTGCGGTCACGAATGGCAGACAAGCATTAAAGCTCGCTCCGCAGGCGAGCAATGTCCAATATGTTCGGGAGCGAGGGTGCTTCAAGGTTATAACGACTTTGAAAGTAAGTTTCCTGAGCTTGCGAAGGAATGGTCGCCCAAGAATGAGCCGCTAAGACCGTCAATGATTACAGCGGCAACGCATAGGAAGGTAATATGGCAGTGCAAGCTCGGACACGAATGGACGGCATCCGTGAAAAGCCGGACGGTGAACGGTACGGGTTGTCCCTACTGCTCACACAACTTTGTGCTACCGGGCTTCAACGACTTGGCAAGCCGTTTCCCTGAAATCGCTGCGGAGTGGTCAGAGCGCAACCTTCCGCTGACGCCGGATCAGGTTACGGCTTTCAAGAATATAAAAGTTTGGTGGAAATGTCGCTTGGGTCACGAATGGAACACATTGATTTCAACCCGTGCAGGAGGAAGTCAGTGCCCCTATTGTAGTGGGATAAAGCTACTCAAAGGCTTTAATGACCTGCAAACGAAGTTCCCGTCGCTTGCCATAGAGTGGTCGGATAAAAACCTGCCGTTGACTCCCGATGCGGTCAATGAGAAGTCAACAAAGAATGTTTGGTGGAAATGCCGTACCTGCGGCTATGAATGGAAAGCCGTCGTCAAAGCACGGGTCAAAGGCGGTATG
>OHSE01000200.1_pt1 | contig 26181 bp, 15 predicted proteins | sample 1578531 | NCBI WGS metagenome assembly OHSE01 (sample SAMEA3879541, study PRJEB24766) | human gut metagenome | biome: human-associated habitat; feature: feces | place: USA | collected 1985/1987
CGACTTTTTTTATGGCAAGTCAAGTAATGAGAATTACTCTCAAAGCGTATGATCACGAGTTAGTAGATTCAAGCGCAAAGAAAATCATCGAGACTGTAAAGAAGAATGGATCACAGGTGAGCGGACCGGTACCTCTTCCAACAAAGAAGGAAGTAGTTACAATTCTTAGAGCTACTCACAAGTACAAGGATTCTCGTGAACAGTTCGAGCAGAGAACTCATAAGAGACTTATCGATATCATCAATCCAACACAGAAGACAACAGAGTCTTTATCAAGGATTGAAATGCCAGCTGGTGTTTACATTGATATCAAAATGAAGCAGAAATAAGCTTCAACAATTAATTAGTATATCCCCGAATGGTTTATATAGAAGATACAGTGCGAAAGCATAACGATCTAGTAGGCTGCTCTAGGATGAACGGTTCCGCTACTTGTTCCGGCTAATTCTTCGCGGGCTGGGTTGACAGGCAAGAGGCGTTCCGCTGTAGAAAACAGGAGGTAAAGAAATGAAGAAAGCGATTTTAGCAACAAAAATCGGTATGACACAGATCTTCAATGCAGATGGTGTATTAGTACCTGTAACTGTATTAGAGGCTGGTCCATGTGTTGTAACACAGATCAAAACTGTTGAGAATGACGGTTACAGCGCAGTTCAGGTTGGTTTCGGCGACAAGAAAGAGAAAGTCGTTGAGAAGGATGCCAACGGTAAAAAGAGCGTAGCACACAGACATGGTGTTAACAAGGCTCAGATGGGACACTTCAAAAAAGCAGGTGTTTCAGGAAAGAGATTCGTTCGCGAGTTCAAATTCGAAAACGCAGATGAGTACAATTTAGCAGATGAGATCAAGGCTGACATCTTCAAGTACATGGGAATCCTGGAAGAGCAGACTGGCAAGAAGTTCGGCGATATCGAGAACCCGCTGCTGGTTTCCGTTCGTTCCGGTGCACGTCAGTCTATGCCCGGCATGATGGATACCATCCTGAACCTGGGCCTGAACGACCAGGCTGTTGAAGGTCTGGCAAAGAAGACTTCTAACCCCCGTTTTGCATATGACTGCTACCGCCGCTTCATCCAGATGTACTCTGACGTTGTCATGGAGCTGGGCAAGAGCTTCTTTGAAGAGCGTATCGACGCTATGAAGGAGCGCAAGGGCGTTAAGCAGGATATCGAGCTGGACGCTGAGGACCTGAAGGAACTCGTCAAGGAGTTCAAGGCCATCTACCTGGAGAAGCAGGGCGAAGAGTTCCCGCAGGATCCGAAAGAACAGCTGATCGGCGCTGTCAAGGCCGTCTTCCGTTCTTGGGATAACCCGCGCGCCAATGTTTACCGCAAGATGAACGAAATCCCCTACGAGTGGGGCACTGCTGTCAACGTTCAGCAGATGGCTTTCGGTAACTCCGGCATGCGTTCCGGCACCGGTGTTGCTTTCACCCGTAACCCCGCTACCGGCGAAAAGAAGCTGATGGGCGAGTACCTGATCAATGCTCAGGGCGAAGATGTCGTTGCCGGCATCCGTACTCCTTCCCCGATCAGCAAGCTGCACGAGGAAATGCCTGAGGTTTACGATCAGTTCGTTGAGATCGCAACCCGCCTGGAAAACTACTACAAGGATATGCAGGACATGGAGTTCACCATCGAAGATGGCAAGCTCTTTATGCTGCAGACCCGTAACGGCAAGCGCACCGCACAGGCTGCTCTGCAGATCGCCTGCGACCTCGTTGATGAGGGCGTTATCGATCAGCGCACCGCTGTACTGCGCGTTGAGCCCAAGCAGCTGGATACCCTGCTGCACCCGCAGTTTGACGCTGCTGCCCTGAAGGCTGCTGAAGCAATCGGCAAGGGCCTGGCCGCTTCTCCGGGATCTGCCTGCGGTCGCGTTGTCTTCAGCGCTGAAGATGCTGAAGAGAAGGTCAAGGACGAAGCTTGGAAGAAGGTCGTTCTGGTCCGTCTGGAAACCAGCCCCGAAGATATCGTCGGCATGCAGGTTTCTCAGGGCATCCTGACCGTCCGCGGCGGCATGACCAGCCACGCAGCTGTTGTTGCACGTGGCATGGGTACCTGCTGTGTTTCCGGCTGCGGCAATGATAACGATGTTGCTATCGATTACGATGCAAAGGTTATCACCATTAACGGCCACACCTTCCATGAGGGTGACTGGATGAGCATTGATGGCTCTACCGGCAACATCTACGAAGGCCAGATCGCTACCGTCGCTTCCACCGAGAACGCTAACTTCAAGCGCTTTATGAGCTGGGCTGACGAAGCACGCCAGATGAAGGTTATGACCAACGCCGATAACCCGCGCGATGCACAGAACGCTGTCGATATGGGCGCTGAAGGCATTGGCCTGTGCCGTACCGAGCATATGTTCTTCGCTGAGGATCGTATTGCTGCTGTGCGTGAGATGATCTGCGCACGTACCGTTGAAGAGCGCAAGGTTGCCTTGGCTAAGGTTGAGCCGTTCCAGGAAGCTGACTTTACCGCTATGTACCGCATCATGGGCGATCGTCCGATGACCATCCGTTATCTGGACCCGCCTCTGCATGAGTTCCTGCCCACCAAGGCTGAGGATATCGAGGCTCTGGCAAAGGACATGGGCATGACCACCGAAGAGCTGAACAACGTTGTTGTCAGCCTGCATGAGTTCAACCCCATGATGGGCCATCGCGGCTGCCGTCTGGCCGTTACCTATCCGGAAATTGCCGAGATGCAGACCAATGCTGTGATCAAGGCTGCCATCAAGGTTTCTGCTGAGACCGGCAAGATGATCACCCCGCACATCATGGTGCCCCTGGTTGGCGAAGTGAAGGAGCTGAAGTACGTCAAGGACGTCATCGTCAAGACTGCTGACAAGCTGATCGCTGACGCTGGCGTTGACATGAAGTACCAAGTTGGCACCATGATCGAGATCCCGCGTGCCGCCCTGACCGCAGGTGAGATCGCTAAGGAAGCTGACTTCTTCAGCTTCGGTACCAACGACCTGACCCAGATGACCTTCGGCTTCAGCCGTGACGATGCTGCTAAGTTCCTGACCGCTTACTATGATACCAAGATCTACGAGAGCGATCCGTTCCAGCATCTGGACCAGATCGGCGTTGGCAAGCTGGTTAAGATGGCTGCCCATGACGGCCGCGCAACCAACCCCAACTTGGGTCTGGGCATCTGCGGCGAGCACGGCGGCGACCCCTCCAGCGTTGAGTTCTGCCACAACGTTGGCCTGGATTACGTTTCCTGCTCTCCGTACCGCGTTCCCATCGCACGTCTGGCCGCTGCTCAGGCTGCTATCAAAAATCCCAGAGCATAAGGCTTTTATAGCGAGCTATCGTTAAAAAACGAGCATAAAATAAGGCTCACCGTCAATTTTGGCGGTGGGCCTTATTTGTTTGCTCATGTATGAGATGAATTGCGTTTAACACGGAGCTGCTTTCCAGAACCATCACAGATACACCTCCACGGTCAGGACGGTCCACGCTGCACGGCGGAACTGGTGGGGCAGCTTGTTGGCTTCACGGTAACGCTTGGCGGTTTCAAAGTCGATGGTGAAGGTGAGAATGCGTTCGAACTTGGAACGTCTTACGGAATCTGGCATGGTTGAAGCGGTAGGAAATGGTCGAGGACGAGCCTATATTTAAGTGCAAAAGTATATAAGAACCCTGCAAAATATGTTCGTCAGACTGATATAGACAAGTTGCCAGAACTGATTAGGAAACTAGCTAAAAGTCGGGGGAGTTATCACGAGAAAAGATGTAGTCGAACTTTTGCGAGTATCACCACCACAGGCGTACCGTATTCTACAGAAAATGCTGGAAGAAGGGGGAATTGTACGAGAAGGCAACACTCGTGCAGCAGTATATCGTATCGCTCAAAAAGATAGGGAAGTAAAATGATAGGCCACCGCTATTTCGAATAATCTGTGATTCCTCGCCTGGATTACTCCCGTGCGTAATTGTGTGAGAGTCTGAAAAAGCAGAAAAAACGCATAAAACGCAACAAGCCGCCCCGGTTTCCGTAGCAGGAAGCTGGGACGGTTTTGCATCTTGTTTTGTGAGAGGAAAGAGGGTACAATAATAGAAAAGAAAGCGTATATCAGTCGAATAAGGTGGTAGGCTTATGAAGTTTTTTGAAGCGGTTCCAAGCGAACTTTTCTCGCCGCTGGCTTCGCCCAACCGTATTTTATATGCGGATGCACTGGATGTATTGTACGCAGCATACCAAGAAAACCTGAAAATACGGGAAGATGTCTTGTATTCCATGCTGCGCGGCAGGTTGGAGCAGGAACTGGCGGATGCTACGTTTGAAAATGAAGACATTGACGAAGAGGAACTGAGGGATATCTCTGGCCGCGCTCGTTTTTTGATCCGCAAGCTGTGTAGTAAGGGGTGGTTTGAGAAAGAACGCGGGGACGACTTTGAAGAGTATATCACGATTCCTAATTACAGCAGCCGTTTGCTGGAATTATTCCACCAACTCTGCGATGATAGCCCGGCTCGTGGATATTCCTATGTGTTCGGAACTTTCTCAGTCTTAAAGACCGCCGACGACAGCAACAATGCTTACGATAAAATGACGGCTCTCTATAGTGCCTACGATAACACAACGGCGCTGATTAGCTTGTTGCAAATGGTCTATCATAATGTGAAGCATTATTTTCAGACGCAGATCGATATGCAGGATGTCAACCAGGTGCTGGCTGCACACTTTAACGACTTCGGACAAAAGGTTGTGGAGGCATATATCCGTCCGCTGAAAATCAAAGATTCAGTGCCGAAGTATCGTGTGCCCATTCAGTCTGTGCTTAGGCGCTGGGAAGAGGATGATACCTTGCTGATGGCGATGGCAAATGAAGCATTGCGTGATAAGCGGGGCAAGACATTGGAAGACTGCCGTGCCGATCTGCTGAGGAAAATTTTCTGGATCGAAGAACGCTATGACAATTTAGAGAAGGACTATCTTGAGGAAATTGATACGCAGGTCCGGCGCTATACCAGGGCAGCAACACAGAAAATCGAGAACCTGACGAACCGAGATCAAAGCGTGCGCGGCAATTTGAATGTTTTGCTGACGGCACTGTCCAGAAACCGCAGGGCGTCTGAGCTGGTGGACCAGATACAACCGGCATTTCAATTGTATGAGCAGTCTTTTTTGTCAGAAAAAAGTCTGTGGTACCGTAAGCGCCCCGAAAAACGGACAAAAACCGCGTCGGTGCTGATACAAGATGATCAGGCACTGAATACGGAAGAACAGGTCAGAGCGGCACAGTTACTGCAATCGAAATATGGCCGGGCAGCAGTAAATGCTTACGTGCAGGGATGGCTGGGAGACGCTGACATTCGTTGCTCGGAGGAGCTCTCGCTTGAAGAAGACAAGGATTATATCATGAGTTTGCTGGCAATCCTTGGAAGCAAGGATGCATCTGCCGGTTATGTGGTCCAGGAACTCGGTGGCATTTTTTGCAAAAATGGCTATTCGATTCCGCAAATGCAGATCCGGAGGAAGGAGAAGAAGCCGTGAATTTTGATTTTGTTACCAATGCAACGGCAAAAGAACTGGAACAATTCAAATCTGTCTGCAATCAGCTGCTCAGCTGCACATACATTGTGCGAACCATCTACCAGCCGGGAAAAGGCAGGGTGGATAACCCAGACTATCTTTTTCTATCACGGCACTATGAGGCTGTACAGGAGTACCTGAGCCTGCTGGACTGGGATTTGCGCAGGGATGAACTGAACGGATACTTTTATGTGTTGAACACAGACGAGGCTAACCGTTGCAACCTCAATAAAAAAGAAACGGCGATTTTGCTGGCATTGCGGCTGATCTACGAAGAAAACATGGAGCGTTTGGGTTTGGAGCAGGATGCCGTGTGTACTGTGCGGGATGTGCTGGAAAAAGTGGTGACCGACTATCCCGTTTTTCCGGCTAAGCCGAATATGGAAGAGGTCAAACGCGCGTTTACGGTACTGGAAAACCATTCTGTGATTCAAAGACTGGAAGGAAAATTCAACCAGGGCAGCTGCAAGATCGCAGTACTGCCCACCATTCTCTCTGCGGTCTCCAGCGAAAAGCTGAACTTGGTGGTGTCTGTTTTGAAAAAGGAGGAAACAGATGAAGAAGCTGAAGAAGATCCTGCTGATCAACTGGCTCTATTTCAGTAAGGAACTGATTGAAGTGGGCGACATCAATTTTCTGACCGGCAAGAACGGCGCCGGAAAGTCAACGGTCATCGATGCACTGCAGATCGTACTGCTGGGCGAGACAAATTCCCGCAATTTTAATCAGGCAGCCAACGAAAAATCGCAGCGCACATTGGAAGGCTATCTGCGCGCCGACATGGATGATAACAGCCCGTATTCCCGCCGTGGTAAGGACTTTTCTACCTATATTGTCTGCGAATTTCAGGATGAGATGGAGGGCAGCAGCTTTGTGACGGGCGTTACCTTTGACTGCCGCAGCGATGGAAGTTACCGTGATACATTCTTTATTTACACGGGGACACTGCCGGAAAATTGCTTTATTGAACAGGGCGAGGCAATGGAGATTTCTGCACTTCGCCGTTTTTTGAAGCAGAACTATGCACGGGCAGAATTTTACGATACTCAAAAAGAGTATCGCCACAACATGCTTGCAAAGTGGAACGTCCACAACGAGCAGGTCTTACGGATGATGAAGAAAGCTGTTTCGTTCCGGCCAATTGTGGATATCCAAAAATTTATTACGGAGAACATCTGCGATATTCCGGATAAACCCAATATTGAGCTGATGCAGCAAAACATCCGGGATTATAAACGGCACGAATTGCTGGCGCAGCGTCAGCAGGAAAAGCTGGATGCGCTGCAGCAAATCAGCGGGCTGTATCAGGAGATGAACCAAGCCATAGACCGCTGCCAGATCCAGAAGTTTCTGGTACGGTGGGCCGAAAAAGAAGCTGCGCAGACAGAGATCGACCAGAGGGAATTGGAACGAACTGAATGCAAGGAGAACCTTGCAAATGTGAATGAGCAACGGGAGGAGCTTGAGCGGCAGATCGAACAGAAAGAAACGCGCCGCAGTGAGCTGGAGCTGGCCTGCAGGCAGAGTAACGTTTTTCAGGAGGAAGAGCGTCTGCTCAACACGGAAAAGGCTCTGAGAGATGAGCAGAAAAAGCTGGAACAGGGTCTGCAAAATCTTGAAGTGGAGATCAAGCTGGAAGCACGGCGTTTGCAGAGATTCTGTGGGGAGATACAAGAACTGGAACCGGAAGAACTTCTCATACCGGTGCAGGAAGCGGCGAACACTGCGCAGAAAGCATATACTGTATTTACTGGTGACGAGAAGGGATTGTTTGCCCGGCCTGTGGAGTTGTTTGAAACGGGGCAGCAGGCTGCGGCCGAATTGTCGGATGCTGTCCGCAGTGCGGCTCATAAAACAGAGGATCGTATTGCAGAGCTGAAGAAGCAAGCCGACCAGAAAAGTGCGGTGCTTGCAAATCTGCGCAGGAACATCAAAGATTATCCCCATGGACTTCTGCTGTTCAAAGACCGGCTGGAAAAGGATCTGGCGGATAAAACGGGGCATGCGGTTCCCGTTTATATTCTGGCTGATGTGCTGGAAATGGCAGATGAGCGCTGGCGTGGAGCGGTAGAAGGTTACCTAAATAACCAGAAATATTATCTGCTGGTGGAGCCGGGACGTTATCAGGATGCACTTAACATTTACGACCGGCTGAAGCAGGAAGCAGAGTACCGTGCGTTTGGTCTGGTAGATATCGGAAAACTGCGAGAAAAGGAAACACTTCGACCGCTGCCCGGCAGTCTGGCGGAAAAGGTGGAGACAGAAAACAAGCTGGCACGCAGCTATGTGGACTATCTTCTGGGTCGGGTGATATGCTGCGACACGGCAGAACAGTTGCGCTGCTATAAGACGGCAATCACGGCGGAAGGAATGCTGTATCAGGGCTATGTGGCCCGCGCACTTCGGAAGGGCTGGATGGAAGACGCCTTCATCGGGCGGCGTGCGGTGCAGCTCCGCATCGACCATCTGGAAAAGGAACTGGCCTGTCTGCAGGAAGAGCTGCGGCATTGGCAGCCGCTCCAGAAGCAGCTGACCGGCCTGCAGGAGCCGCTTTTTACCCAAAGATTCGTCCGAATCGATGTGGCGCAAAAGCAGGAGGACTACCAGCGCGTCCAGACGATCATCAAGGAAATCGCAGAAGTCAAAAATCAGCTTTCCCAGCTGAATCTGTTCTGGTTGGATGAGCAGCGGCGCATCATTGAACAGTTGAAAGAAGAGATCCTTGCATTCAATAAGGAAAAAGATGCGAAAAATGTGCAAAAAGGGAAGTTGGAAGGCCGCATCCATCAGCTGGAATATGAGATCTTGCCGGAAAAATACCAACGGTATGAGGCCATCGAAGATGTTTTGAACGAGGAATTCACGAAGGAATACCGAGAAACCATCGGCGTTCCCCGCTATCGGCAGGAGCTTGTCCGCTTGAAAAAGGCAGATGTCATCCGCAAGAACTTTGGCGACAGTTTGGCGCAGAGCACAAAGGCGATGGACGGGGCTCAGAAGAAACTGTTTGCAGCACGCAGAGAATATGCAGAACGGTTCAAACCCTGTGCATTCCAGATCGAGGTGATGGATAACACCGAATACGAGGAAGAACGGCGTACTCTGCAGGAAAGCGAGCTGCCCCGATACAAAGAAAAGATCCGGGCGGCACGGGAAAGCGCAATGGAGCAATTCCAGAACGATTTCCTTGCCAAACTGAAATCCAGCATCGACCAGGTGCAAGACCAGGTGCACAATCTGAACAAGGCCCTGCGCCAGGCACAATTTGGCACAGACAAGTACCAATTCCGCGTAGGGCCAAACCCGGATTATCTGGATTACTATAACATGATCACGGCAGATGAACTGATGGAAGGCGAATCCGGTCTATTCGCACTGCCCTTTCAGCAAAAATACGGCCCATTGATCGAAAAACTGTTCAGCCAGATCACAATGGCAGACGATACGCAGCTCAATGTCCGCAAACAGAGCGAACTGCAGGAGAATATCGTCCGCTATACAGACTTCCGGACGTATCTGAAGTTTGATTTGGAAACGACCGATCAGAACGGTTCCAAGCAGCTGCTTTCTCAAACACTGAATATGAAGTCCGGTGGCGAAACACAAACGCCATTCTATATTGCGGTGCTGGCCTCGTTTGCCCAGCTGTACCGCGTCAACGATGCTACCCGTTTTGGTAATACGGTGCGTCTGGTGGTGTTCGATGAAGCTTTCAATAAAATGGATAGTGACCGGATCACGGAGAGTGTACTCCTTCTCCGAAAGATGGGGCTGCAGGCGATCATCTGTACGCCGCCGGATAAGGTCTCGGACATTATGCCCATTGCAGATCGTACATTATTAGTGGACAAATCCGGATACCGGATGCATATTATTCCATTTGGAAAGGAGATGCAGAATGAAGGAAGCACAGGTGATCCTGAATCGTCTGCTGGATAAGTTTGAAAACAGTAAGCATCTTTCTGAACCCAACACATCCAGACGTCGGGTAATGCTGCGCATTGATAAAAGGGAGTTGCCGGAGTATCAATACGAAGATGCGGTGGTTCGGGATGCTTACAATATTGCAGCGCGGGAGCTGGAGCAGCAGGCTTTGGTGCGTCTGGAATGGGCGAGAAAGCAGAGCGTTCTCTCCTGCATTGTGCTGGATCTGGAACGGGTCGCACAGTGCTATGAATGCGCCGACAGAGTGCATCCGCGAAAAAAGGCAGAAGAGGTTGCAAACATCATCATGCAGAAGCTGGCAGACAATCCCGTTCCATGGATCGCGGCATGGAGGGATGCTGTATGTGCTCAGGTGCGGAACAGCATGAAAGTGCCGACGTATTGCAGGGAAAACGACGGTCTGCTGCAGGAGCTTTTGCTCACGTTTCAACGGTATGCGGAGCTGTCCGGCAGTGTGACGATGCGTGCATTCAGCAGCCAGTGTTTTCACGATACCAAGTATTTTGAGCGAAATGTACGGGAGCTGTTTCTTATCATTGCACGAAAGTACAATACCCAACTGGCGGCGGCCTGTACAGAAGCGGAACTTGGTGAGCGGGATCAGCTTGCATTTCTGGGAATCTATGCCCGCCCGGAGCTTTACGAACTCTCGGGCGATTGCGCAATCTGCTTGAAGAAGGGAGAACTACGGCTCAGCGCAGCAGAACCTTATGGATTGGCTTTGCCCAGTACACTTGTGTCAGAGATTGTGGACATTGAACTGAAAAACATCTGCTGCATTACCTTTATCGAAAATAAAACGAACTATGATGAATATTTGCTGGCGGAAAAACAGCTGGAAGAACTTGTTGTTTATCACGGCGGCTTTCTGAGCCCGCGGAAGAAAAAACTTTTTGAAAAACTGGCTGCTGCGGCAGGGGAAACCATGCAAATTCGATTCTGGGCAGATATTGATCTGGGCGGTTTTTGTATGTTTGAAAACCTGCAAACGGTGTTCCCACAGCTTGAACCCATGCGTATGGAAGGGCGCTTTGTGGAACAGTACCACAAAAATGGCCTGAAGCGGCCGGAGCAGTATCTGAAGAAGCTGAAGGAAGAGCGGAATGCGGGAAGACATACGCTGTTTGTTGATGCAATTGATAAGATTTTGCAATATGGGGTCACAATCGAACAAGAAACATTTCTGGAGTAGAATTCATGCGAAGATAAGAACGTACTATCATTCTTCCTAAATGCCCTGAATTTTGGCACTTGCTCAGGCTGCTATTAAAAATCCCCGCAAGCGATTGCGTGAGTGCGTGAGAGAGCACACATAAAACTTCATAAGTAAAATAAACCCGCCCCGGTTTCCGCAACAGGAAGCCGAGGCGGGTTTTATATTGTGGATTGTCAATGAATTGATTCCCAGTTACGCATTATCCGTCTTGGACAGAAATCTCTTAATGTCGCACTCAATTTTTGCAAGTGGAAGTTGAATCATTGATATGTTCTTAAAGTTGATCAGAGTCTCGACTTCATCGCAGGCCTCAATCGTTACAATGCTATTATCAAGTAATTCGCCCATTTCATAAATTTGCTGCACAGCAGTGGCTAAAGAGTCCGAGACATCGTAAGACAAAGAGAGGTGCTGAATTCGACCATTCGAGAATATAATAGTGGCGGTATTCAGTTTAGAAGCGAACGCTTCAGAATCGATTTTACAAATATCAATAATGTGGTCGATGGCCCCTACCAGTAATGCGGAAAGATCGTAGTGGGAAGGAGTGTCTCCGACGTCTTTGTATGTCATATAATCATCAAACGCTTCATACACAACCGCCGGAATTTCGCCCTCACTTACAGTGCTGTCCCAATCCATGTCAACAGGAGAGCCGCAGGCCTCATCAAGAAGCACCAGCTCTTCAATTTTATCGCAGTTGATCAGCAAAAGAGAGTTGTCCATACAAGGAATGGCCATATATTTTTCAGTGCTATTTTTATAAACTAGCTGCCGGGTATAGGCCGTTATCGGAAACCACAAATATTTTGGCTGACCTTGGACTAAGATGCCTAAGTGTCCCCAAAATCCACCGGGAGAATGGATTGTTGCTGGAACGTTTTTAACAAAGTAATCCATGCTGCTGACCGGAGTTTGAAAATAACCGTCGCCCAGTACACCAGTTACTCCGGTTCCAAGGCAATAGGCGACATCTCGCAGTTCTGCGAGGGGGACATCTTCTCCAGCTTCAATTTTTTGCAGTTCATCAATGGAAAGTCCACATCGTTGGCTCAATTGTTGAAGATCGAGGTGGAGTGCATCACGCAACGTTTTAGAGTCAGTGAAAGGGTTGGCGATGCCACCCATCAGTTCACTGGGCGTGAGGGAAAGAAATGCAAGCAGCTTTGAAATGTGCTTTTCAAAATTGGTTTTGTTGGTTACTTCGCCATTTAAGAGCTTATCAAGTGTTGGGCGAGAGATACCTGCACCAGTGCATACATTGCTTTTGGTATATTTGTGACTGCCAATGATTTGGTTTAGCTTGCATCCTACCACATCACGGGAATTAAACAAATCATTCATGTCATACATGACTATCGCCTCCTTTAATGCAAGTATACGTCGATTCCCCAAATTTGTCAATATTTATTTTACATATTTACACAAAAATATTTAAAAAGAGGGGAGCGGTAACTGGTTGAAAATTTAAGAGCGACTGAGTATAATAAGACTGTAAAATGCTTTATTCAGGAAAAGAGGTCTGTATGGCAAAGTTTGTACCATTTATTATAAAAACAGACGGCAGTCAGAATATCAGTGTGAAAATCGTGCGTATGAAAAAGTCTGATGCGGTACAGACTGAAAAAGAACCCGGCTGGCAAACAAGCTGGTTGTCAGATTATATTCAGGATGATGCCTTTGAAAAGTATGCCTTAAAGACGAGTAATGGCGAATTGGTTGCGCTGGCTGCATACGAAATATTGGAAAATGACGTGATGGTTCATATTACCTACATTGAGAGCCAGCCGGAAAGCAATCCGACAATTGTCGGGCATTCTAAAAAGTATCAGGGCATTGGCCGGGTGTTGATTGCGTACGGAATCAAGCTGTCGATTGACCATGAATGCGGCGGGACGGTCACGTTCGAGGCAAAGGTTCCGGAGCTGGCAGAGCATTATGTCCGGGACTATGGAGCTTGTCCATTGCCGAGTTTTGGCGGTGCACCGCGTTATGAACTTTCTGGTGAGGCGGCAATGAACATCTTTGTAACTTACTTGAAATGAGGTGTGTTTGATGAGTGCAAAAGAATATTTTCAGCGTGATGCAGAGCGAGAGATATTTTATCGCACATTTTATCAAATTTGCAGACGCTTTAATGTCACATGGTCAACAGCAACGCCGGAAGTCCGAGCTTTTATTGAGGAAGTTACCCGTGTGACTTATGAACAGGAAAAAGCAAAGCGTAACGGAGTTTCTCTTAGTACAGTGAAGCCGTTCTTTGGAGACACAGCGTGTTAAAGAAACGGCATATCACTGTTGCGAACGCCCTGTAATTTTGGCACCCGCCCAGGCTGCGATCAAGAACCCCCGCAAGTAATTGCGTGAGCGCTTGAAAAAGCATAAATAAAGCAAATGAACCGCCCCGGTTTCCGTAACAGGAAGCCGGGGCGGTTTTTATATACAAAGAAATCGTTTTTTTGTAGCCTTGATGAATTTGCGCGGAGCCGTTAACAGCAGAAGGGCGGAAGCGTATCTTTGGAACAGAAGGCGGAACAGGGCCATAAATAGCAGGCTTCTTTACCTTGCGAGGGTGCGTCCGTTTTGATGAGGAACGACCCGGTGTGCCGCTTTTTTCATTTGCGGAGGTAAAATGCTGAAAGTACTGATTATAGTGCATATTATCTGTTATGCTCGGCACATGGAAGGCACACACCGGAAAAGGAGCAAAAATGCGCTGGACGTTGAATAAAACAAGGTTTTTGGCTGGTAAAACGGACCCGGAGAATACCAGCCTGTGGCTATCCGCTGCTGACATGGACGGACGGCGTAGAGGTAAAACAGACGGCCATCCCATCGGATGCACCCGGTCAAACGGTGCAGCTGACCACGCTCACAGAGCCGGAGCTGCCCGCGCTGCTGCGCCGGAAACTGGCCGAGGGCGGCTGCGCAGGAGTGATCGTAAACACGGTCAAAAAAGCGCAGAAGATCGCACAGCTGCTGCGGGAAAGCCTGCCGGACAAAGAGGTGCAGCTGTTCCATGCGCAGTTCCTGAAGCCGGACCGTGCGGCACGATGGCTGCTATGCGTGAACGGCTATGATGACACCTCTGCAAAGCCAAAAGGAAAGGGACTTCCGTCCGTAGGAGCCGGGTGGCTGGGCAAGATCGGTTTTATTCAGGCACAGGGTGATAATCTGTACGAGACCCTGATGCTGAACCTGACGCTGCTGCGCGACGGCCGGGAATGCTGGGGCGAAAGCAAGCCCTGTTGGGAACTGGAAGCACCAAAGAGCGCGGAACGGACAGAAATTTGCTGCCCGGATAACCCGGCACAGCTGCTCACCCTGCAATCCAGAAGGCTGTTGCTGCACAGGACAGGGGAGAATGTGGATGGGTTCTGTCTGCTGGGAGGAGACTTCTTCCCTTTGGACTTCTTACAGCCGGTGTTCAGCTTCCAGCGGTAGGAGTAATCGGCAATGGGGGTGACCACTTCAACGAACTGGTCGATCAATTCGGGAGCAAGACGGGCACCGTGTACATCGAACTTCTGAAAAAGAGTATATCTCAACAGCCCTGTATTTGATTTCGATACCAAATACAGGGCTGTTTCTTTGATTTTAATACTATATTTTGTACTTTCTTCGAATATCTTGACACCGTACCTTGTGGCTTGTCGCTTATTTGTCGCTTAAATCTGCAATAAGACACTGAAAAATAGCAGAAGAAATTAGAAGATTGCCCGTTGAAAAACGGCGGGGGTATGCTATACTATTATTTGTATTATTGTACCTGAAAGGTAAGGTCAGGCTATGGACAAGTACATTTTGGAACGGGATGGACAGTTAGACTTTTATAAGGTATTTTTGCCCCGTGTCAATCCCGCTTTAGATATTGATGAAATACTTGCAGACAATAACGATGGGGTTATCAACGGAAACTTGCTTGAATTCAAGTTGCACGTTACCGATTTGAACGCCGTTCTTTTCCAATGTATTAAATACCTGTCTGCCTTGCGCGTCAAAGGCAAGCCCGTTCCGGCGAATATTTTGATTATCGATGTAAACGCCACCACGCTTTGGCTGTACCGCTCCGCGCCGTATTTGTCGGATATTGAAAAGCTGTATTTCGGCGGCGCATCAAAGGACAATAGTGGATTTATTGGTTGCAACGCTGAAACAGTGTTGCACTTTGATAAACCGCTTGACGTGGAAAGCATTGTTACCCTGCTCAAAGAATGCAACTATACAAAGATACACATTGATGAAAATTGCATTGTTGGGTGGGCTATGTCCTTTTACAAAGCAGTACCAATGGCGCGGAAAGAAGATTTCCTTGGTGATGATACAGGCAAGCACAAAACAATCGGGGAAATTAGAAAACCCGTTCATTTTGAACGGTACATTTACCCTTATACCGGGCAAACAAATGTCAAATTTAATTATTTGATGGATAAGCTAAATGACACGCTTCAGAAAAAGAACTTGGGGGCATTTTACACGCACAAGCTGTATGCCGAAAAGTCCCTTGAATTGGTGCGGGCTGCAATCGCCCGTGTTCCCACCGGAAATGACTATATCATTCTTGACAGGTGCGCCGGAACAGGAAACCTTGAAGCAGGTTTGACAGACGAGGAACTTTCACATTGTGTTGTTTCAACAGTAGAATATTATGAGTACAAGGTACTTCAAGAATTGTTAGGGGCAAAGGTTCGGCACATTATTCCGCCTATTGAAATGACAGACACATTTAACGCCGGGCTAGTTTCGGGCGCAGACGCTTTAAGCAAAGAATATATAGAAAATCCGGTCATAAAGCAATACATTGCCAACCCACAATGCACGATTATATTGTTTGAAAATCCACCGTATGCAGAAACAACTTCTGCCGAACACCAACGACAGGGACAAAGCAAAAAATCATCTACTTGGAAACAAAGCTATGTAGTAACTGAAATGAAAAAAGAAGTCAAAGGAACAGCGTCCAACGATTTAGGAAACGTTTTCATTTGGTCTGGTTTTAAATATTATTTGCGGCAACCAACAGATAGCTATATAGTGTATTCTCCTGTCAAGTATTGGAAAGCGCAACATTTAATTGACAGGAAATTTGTCAAAGGATTTGCATACAATCGCCGCCATTTTCACACTAATATTGACGCTTGCATTATGTGCGCATATTGGCAAAATATAGCTGACAGCAGAAAGGAAATTGAAATAGCGGCTTATGATATAGACGATAACACAGGCACGTTGGTTTCGTGTGGACTGCTCCCTGTAAAACAGGTCTTTACAACATACAGCAAAATATATTATGACAAACGCCCTATACCAGATGAGCAGCGGACGGGTATTCTTGCAGGGTTAAATGGTCTTGAAAAGGTAGGCGGCAAACAACGAAACAAGCCCGCAACCGCACCCGATATAATGGGATATATGGTCGCACACAGTTCGGGATTTGATAACCCAGACTTGGATTCTAGCCTTTTGATAGCGGCTCGCTATGATGGAAACGGTTTTTTCCTGCGTAAAGATAACTATCTTGAAAAACTTCCTATGTTTTGCGCTTCACGCTATATTACATATAACAGAGCATGGACGGAACGTGCCCGCATTATGAAGTCGGCGGACGGCGCGGACAGATACAATGCGGACGTTGCAAGTGGTAAACTTGCGCAATTCCTCTTGAAATGCCTGCTTTTCACCTGTACAGAAATGCAGAACCATATGCGCACATTCACGGGGAGCGATGGGCGGTTTTATCGCGATGAACTTTGCCTTGACGGTACGAACGGAAAAACAATCGCCCTGCGCGATATAAAGGGGCTTATCCCCGGTGATAGGGAAAAGGCTATTTTGAATCAATGGGAAACGGTTCTGCAATGGGCAAAGAAAGCAGAAAACTATAGCCCTTCTTTGACATATGGTGTATATCAGATTTACGCTGAACTGGATACATCGCACGTTGACGAAACGACGGGCAATACAATTTGGGATAACGTGGAATTGCATACTGCTCTTGCGGGCTTGAAAACGCTTGTCAAAGACTATTACAATTCTGAAATCGTCCCAGTGCTTTTTGAATATGAGTTTATAAAATAACAAAAACGGCGGCAGGCTTTTGGAGTTTGCCGCCATTTCATTTGTTTTTTCGCTTGCAATACAGCTTCAAGTCTGCCTTGTAGCCCTCGAACGGGTCGATGTGGACAATATCGTACTGCACGCCCCGGAACAGTATCATGTGGCGTGTGGTAAGGTTAGCCTGGTAGCCGATTTGAAACAGCGCAAACAAAAAGCAGGCAGTGTCGTGGAAAGGAGGAGGAAAGCGACACTGCCTGCTGTATAGGAACCCCTGAACATTGCGGCTTGGTCAGGAGGGATTTGGTAGTCTGTCCGCCGTTCTGGCTATTGCCTCGCATAGAAACGGGAGACAGTTTTTTATGGGCCTGCTGTGCGCCGCTGCTGCGGCCGCACCCGCAGGGAAATGTGCCTGCATGGGCTTTGCGGGGAGAACCTTTCGGAGGTTATGGGGGATGTCCGTTCCGTTCTCCCTGAGTGCACCCTTATTATGCCAGACAATCGTGGCAATTCTTTGTGGTAAATTTGAACAGTTTGCAAATAAACGCCCTGCCTATAAAAAAGACTGCTGAAAAGTCCGCGCTTCTCAGCAGTCCGAATCTGAAATTTTTTGCGTTACACCCCAAAGAACTCCTTGGCGATGTCGGCGCTGCGCTTGGCGTCCTTGGCGTACCAGTCCGCGCCGATCTTCTCGGCGTATTCCGGGGTCAGCACGGCACCGCCCACCATGATCTTGCAGTCCAGCTGCGCGGCGTGCAGGGCGGCGATGGTCTCCTCCATGCTTTTCAGGGTGGTGGTCATCAGGGCCGAAAGGCCTACCAGATGCACGTCCTTTTCCCGCACGGTGTCCACCACCGTCTCCACCGGCACGTCCCGGCCAAGGTCCAGCACCTCAAAGCCGTAGTTTTCCAGAATGACCCGGACGATGTTCTTGCCGATGTCGTGTACGTCGCCCTTGACGGTGGCAAGGACAATACGTCCCTTGCTGGCGCTGCCCTCGCCCTTTTGGGCAATGGCGGTCTTGATCTCCTCAAAGGCGCTCTGGGCGGCGCTGGCAGCCTGCAGCAGCTGTGGCAGGAACAGAGTGCCTTTTTCGTACTTGGCGCCCACGATGTCCAAAGCGGGGATCAAGGCTTCGTCCACCACCTCCAGCGGCTGCTTTTCTGCCAGCAGGGCGCGGGTATGGGCGGCGGCGTCACCCTTCAAGCCCTTTTCCACCGCTTTCATCAGGGCGGCGTAGGGGCCGGTGAGTTCTGCTTCGGCAGCACTGGCGGCAGGCACGGCTTTTGCAGCTTGTGCCAGCGCAGTGCTGGCGGGCACGCGGTCGGCAAAGCGCTCGATGTACTTTGTGCTCTGCTTGTCCCGGTTGGTCAGCACGTTGTAGGCGTACACCGCCGCCATCATCTCCTCGCTGGATGGGTTCATGATGGCAAGGTCCAGCCCGGCGTACATGGCCATGGTCAAAAAGGTGGTGTTCAGGTAGGTGCGGCAGGGCAGACCGAAGCTGATATTGGACACGCCCAGCACGGTGCGCACTCCCAGCTCCTTTTTGCAGGCTTCCAGTGCCTGCACCGTGGCCAGTACATCCTCCTGCTGGGCGCTGGCGGTCAGGGTAAGGCAGTCGATGTAGATATCCTCCCGGGGAATGCCTGCTGCCAGCGCCGCCTCGGTGATGCGGCGGGCAATGGCTACGCGGTCTGCGGCCTTGGGCTGGATGCCTTTTTCGTCGATGGCCAGCCCCACGATGGCGGCACCGTACTTCTTGCACAGCGGCAGGATGGCGGCAAGCTTTTCCGGCTCGCCGTTGGTGGAGTTGACGATGGGCTTGCCGTTGTACACCCGCAGACCCCGTGCCAGCGCTTCCACGTTGGAGGAATCCAGCTGCAAAGGCAAACTGGTCACGCTTTGCAGCGCCTTGACCACCTGCTCCATCAGCACCGGCTCGTCCACGCCGGGCGCGCCCACGTTCACGTCCAGGATCTGCGCCCCAGCCTCTGCCTGACTGACGGCCTGTTCCAGCACATAGTTCATGTCGCCCTCCCGCAGTGCCTGCTGGAAGCGCTTTTTGCCAGTGGGGTTGATGCGCTCGCCCACCACCGTGATGCCGTCTACCGTGACCGTGTCCACCGGGGTGCACAGCACCGAGGGCATCCGGTGCGCGGGACGCCCCGGGGTGCAGCCTGCAAAGGTGCCGTTGAGCAGCTTGATGAACTCCGGGGTGGTGCCGCAGCAGCCGCCGGCGGCAAACAGGTGCAGTTCACGGTAGGGCTTCATCTGCAAGGCAAACAGCTGCGGGGTGATATCGTAGCCGCTGCCGTCTGCCCGGGGCAGACCGGCGTTGGGCTTGACGAACACCGGGAAGTTGCCGGGCACAGCCTCGGCCAGCCGCTTTGCCATGGGGAAGATCTCTTTGGGGCCCAGCGAGCAGTTGATGCCCACGGCGTCTGCCCCCAAGCCCCGGGCGGTGGCGGCAAAGCTTTCCACCGTGCAGCCGGTAAAGGTGCGCCCGCCTGCTTCAAAGCTCATGCTGGCCAGAATGGGCAGATGGGTGTTCTCCTTGGCAGCCAGCAGGGCGGCCTTCAACTCATACAGGTCGGTGTAGGTCTCAAAAAAGATCAGGTCTGCCCCGGCGGCTTCGCCGGCCTTGACGATGCGGGCATACTCGGCCACGGCATCCTCAAAGGCCAGCGTTCCGCTTGGCTCCAGCAGCTCGCCCAGCGGGCCCACGTCCAGCGCGGTCAGCGCACCGTAGGGCACGCAGGCGCGCTTGCAGTTTTCAATGCCTGCGGTGATGATCTGCTCCAGCGTGTAAGCACTGCCTGCCAGCTTGTGGGCAGAAGCGCCGAAGGTGTTGGCGTTGACGATGCGGCTGCCCGCCGCAGCGTACTGCCCATGGATGCCCTCGATGAGCGCCGGGTCGGTGATGTTCAGCTCTTCCGGGCGTGCGCCCAGCTTGAGCCCGGCAGCTTGCAGCATGGTGCCCATGCCGCCGTCCAACAGGATGGTATTGCTCTGTCTGAAAAGTTCATTCACTTGCACAGGTCTTTCCCCTCTTTCTGTATTCGCAGCGGGTGCGCAGCACACAATGGCCGCACCCGGCCAGTTGTCCTTTTACCGGGTGGTCGCTGACCCCCAGCAGGGCGGTCACGCTCTTGCGCGGGGTCATCAGGTTGGTGTCGGTGACGCACAGCCCGGCCTTGCGCGCGGTGTCCAGCGCCGCTGCCACCAGCGGCTGCACCGCGATGTCCCAATCGCCGTAGCCGGGCGAAAAGCGCCCGGTCAGATACTTTCCCTCGGTCGCCGCCCACTGGCGCAGCTGCGCCTCGGCGGCATCGGCAGCCTGCTCGGCCAGTGCGCTGCCCAAGGCATCGGAGGCTACCCCGGCGGCAATGTCGCCCACGCCTGCCCGGCGGATCTGGGCATCCACCCCGGGGCCCAGCGTCACCGCCAGCAGAATGGCCTGCCCACAGCCGGTCAGGTGCTTGTGCACGTCTTCACCGGGCAGAAGCCCGGCCTCGGTCAGGGCGGGGGTGTCTGCCAGCAGCCATACCGCCCGGGGCATCGCCGCCGCCAGCAGCGGCACGGCGCATTTTTGCAGCAGTGCCAGCGTGGCGGCGTCCGGTTCGCCGTGCGCGCCGAAATACCGCGCCGCCTGCGCCAGATCGACACTCTGCGGCTTTTCCAAGGCCAGTGGGCGTGGTACACCGATCGCCATGGGCCGCACCTCCTTACTTCGCTCGAATAAAGTACTATTCAGTATACCGCACTTGTGGGCTTTTATCAATCCCGCAAAAGGGGAGGAAATAGAAAAAGGCTGCTCTGTTTTTGGAAAACGGCCTTGCAGTGTGCGCAGTTTTTGCACACTTTCAGATATCCTCCCGGCAATTTCAACAACAAAACAAAAACGCACGCTGATCCTTACCGAATCAACGTGCGTTTGCAGGATCGAGCAGAGCTGGACAAATCCGAACTATTTCCTGCCAATTCATCGGCAGCCAAAGTATCCTCGAAGCGGACGGTTTGAGAGCCGTCTTTATAATTGAACGTGATCAGCATTCTGTCATCGTAGAGGAAAATGGCGTTCACAAAGATCTCAATCAGTGCCTTGCGCTGCTTTTGCTGCGATACATCGAACTTTCTGAATTTCATCAACCAGAATCGGATGAAGTCAGCATTAAAGGAAGGCTTTCTTAGCTTTTCGTCAGCAATTTTGGCGGTCAGTTCATCCTTTTGCGCTTCCAGCGCATCCAAACGCTCTTTGGTCGTCCGTGTGAACAAGCCTTCCTCGATTGCTTTCATCAGGTTGTCCAGTTTTCGGTCCACTTCCCGGAGCTGTTTTTCCAGCAGAGGGATCGCGGTATTCTCCTGATTTTGGAAATCCATGACCAGCTGAACGATTCGTTCAATCACTGCATCATCCTGAATCAGCTTCATCGTCTCCTGAACGACCAGATTTTCCAACCACTCCTTCTGTACGGTTTTCTTGTTACAGCCTTTCTTCTTTTTGGCAGTGGCACATTTATAATAATAGTAGGTTCGCCCGGTAGCACTTGTTCCGCTCTCGCCGAACATCAATGCCCCGCACTTACCGCAGAACAGCTTTGTGGTCAACAAATATTCCTCATCTGCCTTTCCGCGAGCCGGAGCACGTTTGTTTTTCTCCATACGTTTTTGCACACGGTCAAACAAATCCTTGGGAACGATGGCTGGAATTGCATCCGGGACAACGGTATCCCGGAAAGAAAGTTCTCCAATATAGCGGCGGTTCTTTAACATGGTGTTCATGCTGCTGCACGTCAGCTTTCCACCCAGCATATTACGAACCCCTTTTTCGTTGAGGTAGTTCATGATCTCAACGATTTTTTCACCGTTGTCGTACCGCTGAAAAGCCTCCAATACAAGCGGTGAAATCAGCGGGTCGATGCGATAGAACTTATCTGCGTCGATTTTATAGCCAATCGTTCCTGTGCCGCCTGTGCATTTGCCTTTCAGCGCATTTTCGGTCTGGCCACGAATGACTTTTTCGGAAAGTTCCGCCGAATAGTATTCTGCCATACCCTCCAGCAGCGTCTCCACCAGAATGCCCTGCGAGCCTTCTGCAATCGGCTCCATGACCGATATCAGATGGACATTGTTCTTTTTCAGAATCATCTTGTAGTTTGCACTGTCAAAGCGATTCCGAGCGAAACGGTCAAATTTCCAAACCAAAACGATTTCAAACAACTTTTTATTGCTGTCCCGAATCATCTGTTGAAAATCCGGTCGATTGTCTGTTTTGGCAGAAAGTGCACGGTCGATATAGTGCCTGACCACTGTAATGCCGTTTCTTTCAGCATATGCTGTGCATTCCCGAATCTGGCCCTCAATGGATTCTTCACGCTGGTTGTCACTGGAATAGCGAGCGTAGATCACAGCATTCATGGAAAGCACCTCACTTTTACACATCATTGAACGAATGTACGTTTATTCAAGGCTGTTCTTCGTATAATGTATATACCATATTTTGCAAGGGAATGCAAGCTGTGTTTTTACTTGGATTCTTTGCTCTTTAATGTGCTCTTCCGATACTGCATCGGGCTCTGGCCGGTGGCCTTGGCAAAGCGGGTGGAGAAGTTACTGGCATCCCCGAAGCCTGCTTCCTGTGCGATCTCACTGATGCTGTGGTCGGTGAGCACCAGCAGCTCTTTTGCCTGTGTGATGCGGAAGTTGACCAGATAATTGTACGGCGTTGTGCCCATGTACCGCCGGAACAGGCGCAGAAAATAACTCTTGCTCATGTGCGCACTTGACAGCAGATCGGCAAGGGAAAGTTCCTGCCGGTAGTTCTTGCGCAGGGTCTCTGCCGCCTGCAGGATCAGCTGGCGGTTGGTGGTCATCTCCGCCTGCGCAAACAGGCTCTGTGCACAGAGGGCAAGCATCTCGTGCAGGGCAAGACCTGTCTGCACCATGCTGTCCACCGTGCCAAGCTCCATCTGCTCCAGAACAAGTTCAAACAATTCCTGCATCCTGACCCCGGTCAATTGGACCGGGGTCAGTTTTTTGTCCGGCAGAAGCAGCGGCTCCATGGCCGCAACACCGGCACCGTCCAGATGCACCCAGTAGTGGTGCCAGCAGCTCTGCCCCGGTGCGGTGCAGTAGCTCTGTGCCGTGCGGCAGTTGAGCAGCAGTGCCTGCCCGGTCTCCAGCACGACATGGTTCCCATCCTGCTCGATGAGACCGGCACCCCGGAGGGTGTAGAACAGGATATAGCTTTCTTTATCGGTGCGGGCGGTGGAGAACCGCTGTTGTGCATAGAATAGCCCCGCCTCGGTGCAGGAATAGGACTGTGCACGCTCCGCTTCGCTGAGCGTCGTGCGCTTCCAGATGCTTTCCGGGGTCACATCCATGTTGTAAGTCAGCATTTTTCTCCCGCCTTTCTGCTTCCAGTATAGCGGCTTTTACCCTGTGATGCAAGAGTGGACTTTTCACAAAGAATGCGTCACCTTTGCGGATGGAATCCGCCTTTCCGGGCCGCTATACTGGTACCGGAAAGAGACAGAAGGAGGCGCACTATGCACGAAAAATTTCTCGCCATCGACATCGGCGCATCGTCCGGGCGGCATATCATCGGCTGGATGGAGGACGGGACCTTGCAGACCGAGGAAGTCTACCGCTTCCCGAACAGTGTCCGGCGGGTGGACGGCCACCTGGAATGGGACATCGACAGCCTGTTTGCCAACGTGAAACAGGGCGTCAAAGCGGCTTTTGCAAAGTACCCCGCCATCAAAAGCCTGTCCATCGACACCTGGGCGGTGGACTACGTACTTTTGAAAAAGGAACAGCCCCTTTATCCGGTCTATGCTTACCGCGACGGCCGGACACAGGCCGTTCTGGATGAGGTTCACGGCATCCTCCCGTTTGAGAAGCTCTACGAGCGCACCGGCATCCAGTTTCAGCCATTCAACACGGTGTATCAGCTGTATGCGGACAAAAAAGCCGGGCGGCTGGCGCAGGCAGACGATTTCCTGATGATTCCGGAATATCTACTCTGGAAACTCTGCGGCGTCAAGGCCCGTGAGTACACCAACGCCACCTCCACCGGCCTTGTCAACGCCCAGATCAGAGAATACGACCCGGAGATCCTCTCTGCGCTGGGCTTGCCGGAAACCATGTTCCCGCCGCTGACCGCACCCGGCACGGTGCTGGGTCCGCTGAAGCCGGAGATCGCCTCCGAGGTGGGCGGGCAGACCAACGTGGTGCTGTGTGCCACCCACGACACTGCCAGCGCGGTGGAGGGCATCCCGATGGAGCAGGGGGAGGCACCGTTCCTTTCTTCCGGCACCTGGAGCCTGTTGGGTGTCAAACTGGCACAGCCGGTCACCACTCCAGAAAGCTGCAAAGCAAATTTCACAAATGAAGGCGGCGTGGGCTACATCCGCTATCTGAAAAACATCATGGGCTTGTGGATCATCCAGTGCGTGCAGAAGCAGCTGGGCATCTCCTTTGCGGAGATGGTGGAGCTGGCAAAGGCCAGCACCTACACCCGCATTTTTGATGTGAACGATGCGCGTTTCTCGGCTCCGCAGGATATGAGCGCGGAAATCAGAGCTGCCCTTGCTGAGACCGGTGCACCGCCTGCCACGGACGCTGACCTCATCAACTGCATCTATCATTCGCTGGCGTACTGCTACGGCGAAGCCTACCGTGAGATGGAAGCCGTCACCGGGCAGCACTGGGACAAGCTCTACATTGCAGGCGGCGGCGCCAAGAATGCCACCCTGAACGAGCTGACCGCCCATTATACCGGAAAACAGGTCGTGGCCCTGCCCATTGAGGCGACCGCCATCGGCAACCTGAAAATACAGATGAACATCCACTAAGGAGGACAAATTATGCTGGTTGAAACCAAAGCCCACGTTGGCGTGTTCGCCATTGCGCTGGGTGCCTACCTGCCCCAGTTCCCGACCCTCGTGCCCGAATTTGAGCAGCAGTACGCTGCCTTCAAAAAGACCATCCCGGACACCGTGGAGGTCATCGACGGCGGCATCGTCACCACCAAAGAGCTGTCCATGGCGGCGGGTGATAAGTTTCGCGCTGCAGATGTGGACCTGGTGATCCTGCAGCTGCTGACCTACGCCACTTCCTACAACATGCTGCCTGCTGTGCGGGATCTGGATGTCCCGGTCGTGCTGGTGAACGTCCAGAAGAAGAAAGCCCCGGACTACGCCAACACCGATACGCCCACCTGGCTGGGTGAATTGTACGCCTGCGGTGCCGTGGGCGAGATGGTGGCCGATCTGGAGCGTGCCGGCAAGCGTCATGCCGTCATCACCGGTGTGGTAGAAGGCGGCGACCCGCAGGTGCAGGCCGAGATCGAGGACTGGTGCCGTGCGGCTCAGGTGCGCCGCCGTTTCCGCGACACCAATCTGGCCCAGATCGGCCGCCCGTATCCCGGTATGATGGACCTGTACATCGACGAAACGAATCTCTACAACCGGATGTGGCTGTATACCAAGCAGTTCGACTGGGAAAAGATGTGGGCCATCGCCGACAACATCACCGACGAAGCTGCCATCCGTGCCAAGGCAGAGGATATCCTGAATACCTTCGATATCGAAGGCGGCGGCACGGTGGAAAAGGTCTGGGAGATGGCAAAGTATGTCGTCGCCTTTGAGCAGTGGGTCAAGGACGAGAAGATCGCCTTCATCGCGTCGCATTACGATGGTTTTGCCAAGGGCAAGGCCGGTGTGCTGGACAGCATGCTGATCCCGGCCTTCTCCATGCTTATCAAGCAGGGCGTTGCCTGTGCCGTGGAGGGTGACATCAAGGTGGCTATGGCCATGTCCATCCTCAAGACCATTGCAGGCTGCGGCCAGCTGAGTGAGATGTACTCCATCGACTTTGACGAGGATATCTGCATCATCGGCCATTCCGGTTCCGGCGATGCCGACATTTCCGAGAAGAAGCCCACCATGAAGATCGTGCCGGTGTTCCACGGCAAGACCGGCGGCGGCTATCTGACCCAGTTCTATCCGCACCTTGGCCCCGTGACCTATCTGGGCATCACGCAGGACAAGGACGGTCACTTCAAGTTCGTGGTGGCCGAGGGCGTCAACGAGCCTGGCCCCATCTTCACCTTTGGTGACACCAACATGCGCACCCGCTTTACCTACGGGGCACGGGAGTTCTGCAACCGCTGGAGCGAGGCAGGCCCCACCCATCACATGGCTGCTGCCACCGGCCGCCACATCGATACCATCCTGAAGGTGGCAAAGATCTTCAATATTCCGGTGGACGTCATCACCCGATAAGCTGAGAGAAAAGAGAGGTATTTTATCATGGGCATTCTGGATATTGCAATCGTCAAGGGCTACATCCGCATGTGCAACGACGGCTGGCTGCAGGGCTGGCACGAGCGCAACGGCGGCAACCTGA